>Ga0181553_10000230_pt1 | contig 46366 bp, 40 predicted proteins | sample 011ome_17_FD_133753 | JGI IMG/M metagenome (GOLD analysis project Ga0181553, IMG submission 133753) | Coastal salt marsh microbial communities from the Groves Creek Marsh, Skidaway Island, Georgia - 011502XT metaG (megahit assembly) | ecosystem: Environmental > Aquatic > Marine > Intertidal...
CATAGTGTCCCTGGCTAGCCTGAATTATTTTGAAATGTTTTCTCTGCCGGAGTCATTCCAGGTAGTGGAGCAGGCACTTGAGAGCAAGTACCGAGAATTGCAGGCTGAGTATCATCCCGACAGATTTTCAGGGGCTCCTGATGCTGAGAGAGTTCAGGCTTTGCAATTTGCCAGTCTTATCAATGATGCTTACGACACATTGAAATCGCCTTTAAAAAGAGCGGCTTATCTTCTTACATTAAGAGGTGTAGATCCGGAAGAGCATAACCAGGCACATCTTCAGGAAGCTTTCCTGATGCGACAGATGTTAATGCGCGAAGACCTGGAAAAGTTTTTGGAAGAAGAGAATTTCGAGGGGCTTGAAAAACTAAAGAAAGAAACAACCGGTGAGCAGGTTGAAATTCTTGATGAATTCGAATCAACGTTCAATGCTGGAGATCTGTCAATTGCCAAGTCTCTGTACAATCAGCTGCAATTTCTTTTCAAGTTACTTGAAGAAATCAACAAGGCTGAAGAAAAGCTCCTCGATTACTAGTTTTCCAGAGATATAGACATTGGCCTTACTCAGTATTTCAGAACCAGGACAAAGCCAGCCGAAAGCGCATCATGTGCGAAAACGTGCGGTGGGTATTGATCTTGGCACCACTAACTCCCTTGTCGCTGTGTCCAGTGAGGGACATGCCCACACACTCTGTGATCATCATGGCCATTGTCTTATTCCTTCGGTTGTTCATTACAGAAAAAATGGTGATGTAACTGTCGGCGAGGAGGCAGTGACCTTTGGGATTAAGGATTCAGCAAATACCATTTCCTCTGTAAAACGGCTGATGGGCAGGGGGACTGAGGATATTGAATATGATCTTCCCTATGAAATCGCGAATGACGCTGATGGCGGCATGCCCCTAATAAAAACAGTTGCGGGCGCACTAAGTCCTGTAGAAGTCTCCGCAGAAATTCTCAGGGTGTTGGCAAAAAGAGGCGAGGAAGAGCTCGGTGGAGAACTTGATGGGGCCGTCATTACGGTGCCAGCCTATTTTGATGATGCCCAGCGTCAGGCGACCAAGGATGCGGCCCGTCTTGCGGGTCTTAATGTACTGAGACTTCTGAGCGAGCCAACTGCTGCCGCCGTGGCTTATGGACTGGACAAGAAAGAAGAAGAAACTGTCATCATTTACGATCTGGGCGGTGGTACTTTCGATGTTTCTCTCATGCGCCTGGAACAGGGTATTTTCAAAGTACTGGCTACTGGCGGCAATGCAGCCCTTGGTGGAGATGACCTTGACCGGGCAGTTATGGATTGGATTGGAGAGCAGTCTGGAGTGGGTAAAAGCCTGGATTATGGGCAGCTTAACGAGCTTGCTGCCATTGCCAGGAGAGCCAAACATGCCCTGACTGACAGCACTGAAACTCAAGTCAGTTTTGGCAGCTGGTCCGGCACACTCACCCGTGAACAATTTAATGAACTGATCGATGATCTTATTGATCAGACAATTAAAGCCTGTCGGCGAGTTCTGCGAGATGCAGGATTGGAAACCAGTGATATTTCTGATGTGGTTATGGTTGGGGGTTCCACCAGAACACCCCGTGTCCGTGAGAAGGTAGGCGAGTTTTTCAATACAGAAGTACACACAGAGATTGATCCTGACCAGGTTGTCGCGGTGGGTGCGGCATTGCAGGCAGATGTCCTGGCCGGTAACAAGTACGGAGAAGATATCCTGCTGCTAGATGTTATTCCATTGTCACTGGGAATAGAGACCATGGGTGGTCTGATGGAAAAAATCATTCCACGCAACACTACGATTCCGGTGGCACGTGCACAGCAATTTACTACGTACAAGGATGGTCAGACTGTGATGTCGCTTCATGTCTTGCAGGGTGAGCGGGAATTGGTTTCAGACTGTCGCTCCCTGGCAAGGTTTGATCTTAAGGGAATACCGCCAATGGTGGCCGGCGCTGCCGTGATTGAGGTGACATTCCAGGTGGATGCCGATGGTCTCATGGAGGTGCAGGCAAAAGAACTCAGCACCGGAGTAGCAAGCAGCATCGTGGTCAAGCCATCCTATGGTCTTGGGGATTCCGATATTGAGCAAATGATCAAGGATTCCTATACCCAGGCAGCTGATGACAAGGAACAAAGAGCCTTGCAGGAATCCCGGGTTGAGGCACAACGTATTATTGAAGCCCTTGAAACAGCCTTGCATCAGAACGGCAAGGAACTCTTAAGTCATGAAGAATTTACTGCACTTGAACTGGGAATTACCGGGCTGCAGGAAATCATGCAGAAAGAGGACAGTGATGCTATTCGTGAAGCGGCAGAGACACTTAATGAAGCGAGCCTGAAGTTTGCGGGAAGAAGAATGGATGCCGAGATCAAATCGGCACTAACTGGACACACACTTGAGGAATATGAATAAGGAATAATGAAGTTATGCCTGTAATTCGATTTTTACCTCACGAAGATATATGCCCTGAAGGGAAAACGGTCGACGCCGATAGTGGTGAGACTATTCTGGATGTTGCACTGGCCAACGGCATTGCCCTTGAACACGCCTGTGAAAAATCCTGTGCCTGTACAACTTGCCATGTGGTTGTAAGGGAAGGGTTTGATTCCCTTGAAGAGTCTACGGAAGACGAAGATGACATGCTGGATAAAGCATGGGGACTCGAGCCCGAATCCAGACTTGGCTGCCAGGCACGAGTGGCAGATGAGGATCTTGAAGTAGAGATACCCAAGTATACGATCAATATGGTTTCTGAAAATCATTAGGAGCATTGAGTGCTCCAGGTGTTATACCAAGCCCCAAAGTGCTAGTTCAGGATTGTGTGAAGTCCAAGGGGATTGCTCTGACACTGCTTTAACTTGTTTAAAGGGGATTAATTATGAAATGGACAGATACGCTGGATATAGCCATTGAGCTGGTAGACAAGCACTCAGAAGTGGATCCCAGGACGATCAACTTTGTTGATTTGCACCGAATGGTATGTGAACTGGACGGCTTTGACGATGATCCTAATCGCAGCGGTGAAAAGATCCTGGAGGCCATCCAGATGGCCTGGATAGAGGAACTGTAAAAGCTTGCCCATGCTTTATTGACAGGCTTTCCCGAGGTCGTCACGAACTGCACCTCTACTATTTCCCCCGAAAAAGCCTGTTGCCCTGCCCGACCTGCGTTACAGGCGATTTTTATCCACAACTCATTGATATTAAGTGTTTTCCGGTACAAAAACCCTTGAAAGGCGCGTACAATACGCCGTCCTCTGGGAGCCTGATGGCGATCAGAAATCGAGTTTTTTATTTGTGGAGTAAAGTGAATGTCAGTTGAAAGAACATTATCCATCATCAAACCAGATGCAGTTGGCAAGAACGTCATTGGCGATATTGTCAGCCGATTTGAAAAGGGCGGTCTTCGAGTAGTGGCTATGAAAATGCTTCAGCTTGATGAAAAGTCTGCCGGTGGATTTTATGCTGAGCATGAGGGTAAACCCTTTTTCGCAGATCTTATGGAGTTCATGACTTCCGGCCCTGTTATTGTCCAGGTACTGGAAGGTGAAAATGCTATTGCCAGGAATCGCGAATTGATGGGAGCTACCAATCCTGCTGAAGCCGAGGCCGGGACTATTCGTGCCGACTTTGCAAAATCCATTGATGCGAACGCGGTGCACGGATCTGATTCTCCTGCTTCTGCAGAAAGGGAAGTGGGTTATTTCTTCAGTGACGAGGAAGTCTGTCCGCGTAAATTCTGATGACAGGACCAAACTGATGCCAGACAAGTTGACCAACCTTCTTGGTCTGAGCAAACAACAGCTAGAGGCTTTTCTCCTGGACCTGGGGGAAAAGCCTTTTCGCGCTATACAGCTGCTGAAATGGATCCACCAGTTTGGAGTCACAGACTTCGACGAGATGACCAATATCAGTAAAGCACTGCGAGCTCGCCTCAAGGAATGTGCTGAAGTCAGACCTCCGAAAGTACGTGAACGATATGATGCCAGTGATGGTTGTTATAAATGGATCGTTGAGGTAGAAAGCGGCAGCAGTGTTGAAACTGTTTATATTCCAGAAGCCGGGCGCGGAACTCTGTGTATCTCATCACAAGCTGGTTGCAGCCTGGACTGTTCTTTTTGCGCAACTGGCAAGCAGGGCTTTAACAGTGACCTGACCACGGCAGAAATTATTGGTCAGTTATGGCTGGCTAATCGTGAGCTCGATACTTTTGGTACAAAGACGCCTCGCAAGGTCTCCAACGTCGTTATGATGGGTATGGGCGAGCCGCTGATGAACTTTGATAATGTAATGAGTGCGATCAGCCTCATGATGGAAGACAATTGTTACGGACTTTCTAAGCGCAGAGTGACAATCAGTACCTCTGGTGTCGTGCCAGCTATGGATAAGCTCAGGCAATATACTGATGCTTCACTGGCAATTTCATTGCACGCACCGAACGATGAACTGCGCAGCCAGATAGTCCCTATCAATCGCAAGTATCCAATCAGTGATTTGTTACGCAGTACCAATGACTACCTGGACTCTCTTCCGGACAGTCGTGTTGCCACCATTGAATATATTCTTATCTCCGGCGTGAATGATCATCGCCAGCATGCGCGGGAGCTGGCAGAGCTGCTCAGGGCTACACCATGCAAAATTAACCTGATTCCCTTTAATTCATTTGAAGGGTCAGGCTATAAGCAATCCAGTAAATCGGCTATTTCGAATTTCCAAAAAATACTGCGGGATGGGGGTTATACAGTCACTATTCGTACGACCAGGGGCGATGATATCGGGGCAGCTTGCGGTCAACTGGTGGGTGAAGTGGAAGACCAGACCCGGCGCAGTGCCCGGTACAAGGCACAAAGAGAGCAATCAGTCCCGGTTCAGCCTGTGAAGATTCAATAATATCCGGGCTGTCATTGTAAATTTAAGCGTGTCACTGCGATGCGTTAAAATCCACATTTGGGGCCTGAGTTTAGGTAGAATTACCTGTTTTTTTCCACAATCGTACTTAAGCAAAGTCAGAACTGAAAAGGCAATCAATAAATGAGCAAGTTCTTGAAATTACTAGGTATTTCAGCATTAAGCGTGTTTTTGCTTAGCGCCTGTGTCACCGAAACGACAAACCCGGTGTTTAATGTTGAGCTTTCTGAAGAAGAAGCATTGGAAAATTACCTGCAGCTTGCCATTGGCTACCTGGATGAAGATGACTTGGCCAGTGCCAAGCGCCATCTTGGTAATGCTTCAGAGCTTGATGCCAATAACAGTGAGATTTTTGGAATCTGGGGTTTGATCTACGCCAGGGAAGGTGAGTTTGGCCTTGCTGATGATAATTTCCGTCGTGCACTGAGACTGGATAGAGGCAATTCACAGGCTAGAAATAATTACGCGGCATTTCTTTTTTCACAGCAACGTTTTGAAGATGCCTATGATCAACTGGAGCAAGTTGTGGAAGACACTGAATATCCACAACGTTCCCAGGCGTTTGAAAATCTTGGTATAGCTGCATTACAACTGGATCGTCTTGACCAGGCAGAAAGTGCATTTATGAGAGCACGACAGATTAACCCCAACCAGTTGCGCTCTGTACTTGAACTGACAGCAATCAATCTGGATCGAGAACAAATATCACAGGCTCAGAGCTTCTGGCAGAACTATCTTACTCTTATGCAGTTTTATAACCTTGGACACAATGCTCGAAGTCTTCTGATCGGCGCGCAGCTTGAACATGCTATGGAAAATGAAACTCGCGCCAGGCAATACGGAGATATTCTTCGCACAAGTTTTCCATCCAGTACTGAATATCAGACCTACCTGGAATTAATCTCAAACTAATACATGATGACTGAAGCGGACCAGAATCTGGAAAACGGCATGGAAGACTTGTCAGATGACAAGACGGCCGTGTGGCCTTCGCCTGGTGAAAAGCTCAGGAAGATTCGTGAAGAAAGAGGACTTAGTCATCACAGGGTAGCAGATGCCCTGCACATGACCGCGCACTACGTGAAGTCACTGGAAAGTGACCAGTACGACAAATTACCTGGGAAGACTTTTGTAAAAGGTTATTTCAAGGCATATGCCAGGCTTCTTGAAGCCGATGTTGATGAAATCATGCGGTGTTATGAAAATTTCGTAGTGGCACTTGAAGAGTCCCAGGAAAGCGTAGCAGAAGAAATCCGTGCCAGGAAAGTTTATGACCAGAATATTCGATGGATGATTTGTGCTGCCGTGATCATCATCGTGGTTGTCGGCGTTAGTTGGTGGATGTCCAGGCAGCCACAGAATACGGCAGAAGTGGATGAGAACAGGACAACAAGCACGGCTGTAGTTGAAGTACAGTCTATCACTGAGCCGGAAAACACCAGTGCTAATACCCAGGTCAGCGAAAATGTATTGGGATTTGCTGATGTGCAGGAGCCGGTAACAGCGGAAGCACTGATCGCAAAGCTGGAAGAAAAACCTGGAGAGAAAGCGGGATTGCAGAACTTAGCAGAGCCTGAAGAATTACAAAATATCGAGAAAGAGGACGATGAAGGAGTTGTTGCCGTCATGTTTGAAGAATCCTCTGGTGCTTTGTTGTCAGAGTCAGGGGGCGATGCTGCTGAAAAAATTTCAGAAGATAAGATGCAGGAGAGCTCTCCAGCAACTCAAACCAGTATCAGTGCGATTGTTGATACAACTGAATCCCAATCACCTTCGGCAATTCCGCAGGACTATACAGTCACCCGTTTCGATGACCACAGGGAAGTTAATGTAGAAAGTGAAGGCGAAGATCTCCTTGAAATCCGTTTTTCAGGATCAAGCTGGATCGAAGTGGACAATGGCGATAACACGCGGCTTTACCATGATATGTTGAGTATGGGCGACGATTTGAAAATACGCGGCAAAGCACCTTTTAATATTCTGATAGGTGACGCTGTGCAGGTTGAAATGACTTTTAATTCTCAGCAAGTAGATGTGGTTTCACGCATGCGTGAAGATAATTCCGCCAGACTGCTGTTGGAGTCTCAGGCACGCTGATGAGAAATAACTCTCCTATAAAGCGGCGTGTTTCGCGCCAGATCATGGTTGGTAGTGTGCCGGTTGGCGGTGATGCGCCTATTGCTGTGCAGAGTATGACCAACACGGACACCTGTGATGTTGATGCCACCACTAATCAGATCAGGAGTCTGGAAGCTGTTGGCGCAGATATCGTCAGGGTGTCGGTTCCGACAATGGATGCTGCTGAGGCATTCAGGGTCATACGCTCAAAAACCAACATTCCTCTTGTCGCAGACATTCATTTTGATTATCGCATTGCACTCAAGGTGCTTGAGTATGGCGTGGATTGCCTGCGAATTAATCCGGGAAATATTGGTCGGGATGATCGTGTCAGAGCTGTTATTGAATCAGCCAGGGAAAACAATGTCCCGTTGCGTATCGGTGTCAATGCGGGTTCTCTGGGAAAGGATCTGCTGCGAAAGTATAAGGAACCTAACGCAGATGCCATGGTTGAATCGGCGCTTCGCCATATTTCAATACTGGATAGCTATGACTTCCAGGATTTCAAGGTAAGCCTTAAGGCTTCTGAAATCTTTATGACGGTTGAGGCCTATCGCAAACTGGCTCCGCAGATTGAGCAGCCACTTCACCTGGGAATTACCGAGGCTGGTGGATTGCGCAGTGGGACGGTCAAGTCTTCAGTCGGATTAGGGTTATTACTGATGGATGGCATTGGGGACACCATACGCATTTCGCTTGCTGCTGACCCGGTTGAAGAAATAAAAGTGGGTTTTGATATTTTGAAAAGTCTTGGCCTGAGAAAGAAAGGGGTAAATCTTGTGGCCTGTCCAAGCTGTTCGCGTCAGAATTTTGATGTAATTGCCACGGTCAATGAACTTGAAAACAGGCTTGAAGATATCACCACGCCTATAGATGTTTCTGTAGTGGGCTGTATCGTGAATGGGCCGGGTGAAGCCAAGGTGGCAGACATTGGGCTGACCGGAGCCACCCCGGTCAATATGTCTTATATAAATGGGGAGACCAGTCATAAGATCAGCAATGAAAACCTGGTAGATGAACTGGAATCAATGATCAGACAAAAGGTCAAAGAAAAGGAAGCAAGTGCCTAGCAGGGAATTTCCCGGCCGCTTACCACACAACAAATTATTTAGAAGTCCGGTTACTTTAAATACCGAAAGAACAGGAATCAGTTTTGGCTAAAATTCAGGCAATACGTGGCATGAACGATGTGCTGCCGGAGCAGACACCCGCATGGCATTACCTTGAGCAAACCATGCGTGACCTGCTGGCTTCCTATGCCTACAGGGAAATACGTTTTCCCGTACTCGAGCAAACCCAGCTTTTCAAACGCTCTATTGGTGAGGTGACCGATATTGTTGAAAAGGAAATGTATACCTTTGAAGACCGTAATGGGGACAGCCTGAGCCTGAGGCCAGAAGGAACGGCCAGTTGTGTCAGAGCTGCCGAGCAGCATGGTTTGCTTTACAACCAGACACAGAAACTCTGGTACATGGGGCCAATGTATCGACATGAAAGACCTCAGAAGGGGCGTTACCGGCAGTTTTACCAGATGGGCGTTGAGGCATTCGGTATGCCAGGTATCGATATTGAAGCTGAAGTTTTGATGTTGTGTTATGACCTGTGGCAAAAGCTGGGTATCGCAGATGTCCTGACCCTTCAGATTAACAATCTGGGCACTTCACAGGACAGAACTTCCTATGGCGAAGCGTTAAAAACGTACTTGATAGAGCATAGGGAAAGTCTCGATGAGGACAGTCAGCGTCGCCTGGACAAAAATGTGCTACGAATTCTCGACAGCAAGAATCCACAGACCCAGGAAGTTCTTGCCAATGCACCACAAATGCCGGATTACATTTCTGAAGCATCAGCTTCATCCTTCAGCGATTTGCAGCGCCTGCTGGAGTCCGCCGGGATCGCTTTCGAGGTCAATACCAGGTTGGTTCGTGGCCTGGATTATTATAATGGCTTGGTGTTTGAATGGCTTACAGATAAGCTAGGTGCGCAGTCAGCGGTATGCTCCGGCGGTCGTTATGACGGGTTGTCTAAACAACTGGGTGGCACTGACACGCCGGGGGTGGGATTCGCATTAGGTATGGAACGCTTGATCCTGCTGCTGGAAGAGCTTGACCGAATTCCCGTGGAATCTTCAAGGACTGTGGATGTCTATATCGCTGTGGTTGGCGCAGGTGTCACGCATCAGGCCCAGATGCTCGCCAGGGAGATTCGTGATTCTCTGCCGCAATTAAGAGTTTTGACCCACTGCGGCGGTGGTAAATATAATAGCCAGCTCAAAAAAGCCTTTGCCAGCGGCGCCCGGTGTGCACTGATCCTGGAGGGTGAGGAAACGCTGGCGGAAATCAAGACCAAAATACTTGATGATGATGGTGCGACTGATACAGTGGCGTCTTCATCTGTATGTGATTGGCTCTCAGCCAATATTGATAGTAATAATTAACAGCTAGATGGAACGCAGTTCCAGGCAGGAGAAAACCTTTTGGCAAGTTACGAAAGTGATGAAGAACAAATAGAAGCGTTAAAGCGTTGGTGGGCAGAAAATGGCAACTCGTTGATTATCGGGATTGTCATCATTCTCGTTGTACTGTTCGGTTCAAGACAGTGGCAAAGCGCGCAGATTGAAAAAGCTGAAACCGCGTCAGACCTTTATGAAAGCATGCTGCCACCGGTCGCATTGTTTCAGTCTGAATCGCTTGATGAGACAGGAATGGCGGCGCTGGAAAGCAGTTATAACGCACTTCGAAATGAACACGCTGATACCATTTATACACGTTACGGCGCTTTGTTGATGGCTGGAGTTTATGCCGGCCAGGAAAATTATGACCAGGCAGCTGCAGAACTTAACTGGGTGCTGGAAAACCCGGAACTGGGTTTTATGCAGTCCGCCGAGGAAGAGCTCTACCTTACGGCCAGGTTGCGTCTTGCCAGGATCAAGCTTGCCCAGGGAGAGCCCCAGCAGGCACTCGACCTGGTCACATCTGTTGATCCACTGGAACTGGGTGCTGGCTTTGCCGAGGTCCAGGGGGATGCATACTCGCAATTAGGTCAGGTTGAGCAGTCTCGCAGTGCCTATCAACGTGCCTTGAATTTTGCACCTGAAAATGCTGGTCTGATTGAACTTAAAATGCGCGCGATTGGCGGCTGAAAAGATTACTTATATTTTATGAATAAATCCCTACGCCTGATATCGCTGTCCCTGTTGCTCCCTTTATTGTCGGGCTGTGGCTGGAATCCATTTGCTTTTATGTCGCCGAACTCGGATGAAGTAAAACCTGCAGACCTGGTCAATTTTGATGAGGAAGTCAGTTTAAGACGCCAGTGGAGCGTAAGTATCGGCAAAGGGCAGGGAAAGAAATATAACCGTATCAAGCCGGCCATCGATGGCGATGTCATCTATGCTGCCAGCAGTAACGGGAATATATATGCCATTAATATAGAATCCGGAAATACACTGTGGCGAACACGACTTGAAGATGAGATCACCGGTGGCGTAGGTGTCGGTGGTGACCTTGTCCTGGTAGGTACCCTTAATTCCAGCCTGATTGCTATGGATGCCGATTCCGGAGAGATAGTCTGGGAGACAGCTGTATCCAGTGAAGTGCTTTCTGCGCCAGCTGTAAATAACCGTGTAGTCGTTGCCCAGGCTGTGGATGGCAAGTTGTCGGGACACGATGCTGAAACAGGCGAGCAACTCTGGATATATGAAAATACCGTTCCCGCATTGAGTCTTCGCGGAACCAGTTCACCATTGATTATTGAAAATTTTGTGCTGGCAGCTTTTGGCAATGGCTCCGTTGTATCACTGGCCACAGATAATGGCACTTTGCGATGGGAAGAAAGGGTAGCGATTCCTACTGGAACATCAGAGATTGATCGTATGGTGGATATTGATGGTGACCTGTTTGTTACTGACCAGGGCTTGCTTCTGGTACCCAGTTTTCAGGGTTACCTTGCGGCAATTGATGTCGTTACGGGACAGACACGTTGGCGTGTGCAGGAATCCAGTGCAAATGGTGCCAGCTCAGGGTTCGGCAATATCTATATCAGTGACGAACGTGGCCATGTAAAAGCCTACAGATCCGGCGAGGATGATGCAGTCTGGGTCAATGATCAACTGGATTTGCGTAACGTATCGGCACCTGAAAGTTTCAGCAATTATGTGGCTGTAGGGGACTTCGAAGGTTATGTACACCTGCTGTCACAGGTTGATGGTCGTTTTGTTGGCCGGACCAGAGTGGATAACGATGGTGTCAGGGCCAGTATGCAATCCCGTGGCAATACGCTGTATGTTTACGGAAATGGGGGCAATCTTACTGCCCTGACAGTGCAGTAGCCTATTCACAGTAATCAGGCATATATCAGCCTGGTCGTTTACAATACACCGAAACCTAATTCCTTAATTTTCATTTATTCGCAGGACTCTGCAGATGATTCCCGTCATTGCCCTTGTGGGCAGGCCAAATGTAGGCAAATCGACGCTATTTAACAGGCTTACCCGATCCAGGGATGCACTGGTGGCGGATTATGCAGGTCTGACACGCGATCGGCAGTATGGGGAAGGGCTTGCAGAAAACCGCCAGTTTATTGTGATTGATACTGGAGGTATTACAGGCATGGAAGAGGGGCTTGATCTGCGTATGAGTGAACAGTCCCTGCAGGCTATTGATGAAGCCGATATCACCTTTCTTCTCGTGGATGCCCGGGAAGGTCTGCAGACGGGTGATCAGCAAATGGTTGAGTATCTGCGAAAAAATGAAAAAGCTTTTTCCCTGGTAGTCAATAAAACTGACGGCATGGACCCTGATGTCGCACTGGCAGAGTTTCACGAACTAGGCTGTGAACACGTCTATGCGATTGCCGCTTCCCATGGCAGGGGAGTTAACAAGTTGATGGAAAAGGAACTTGATCCTTATCCAGAGTCCGTCATTGAAGAACAGGAAGTTGATGACATTTCTGGTGTCAAGATTGCCGTCGCAGGGCGACCCAACGTTGGTAAGTCGACGCTAGTAAATCGCCTGCTCGGAGAGGAGCGTGTTGTTGTCTATGACCATCCGGGCACAACACGTGACAGTGTCTATATTCCTTTTGAACGACGAGGCAAACCCTATACCCTGATAGATACGGCTGGTATTCGAAAGCGCGGCAAGACCAGGGAGAGTATCGAAAAATTTTCCGTGGTGAAGTCATTACAGGCTATACGTGATGCCAACGTTGTTGTGCTGCTTATTGATGCCAGGGAAGGGCTGGTAGAACAGGATCTTCATTTGCTGGGATATGTATTGGAATCTGGAAGAGCGCTTGTCATGGCCCTGAACAAGTGGGACGGGATGAATGAGTATGACAGGGAAGAAGTTAAAAGAACTATCCAGAGACGGCTGGTATTCATCGATTTTGCCAGGATCCATTTTATCTCAGCGCTTCATGGCACTGGTGTTGGCGATTTGTACAAGTCAGTAGACAAGGCTTATGCGTCGGCCAACATGAAGTTGAGCACCAACAAACTGACCAAAATGCTGGAACGGCTGACTACTGATCATTCACCGCCAATGATTAATTCCAGGCGTATTAAACTCCGCTACGCGCATCCCGGGGGAAATAATCCGCCGACCATTGTCATACATGGTAAGCAAACCAAGAAATTACCGGCATCCTATGTGCGCTACCTGGAAAAAGGATTTAGAAAGTTTCTCAAACTGGAAGGCACCCCGGTAAGAATTGAGCTGGTTAACGACGACAATCCATTCGTGAAAGATGAACAGGATCAGTCTGCCAAACAGGTAGCACGAAAGCGTCGTATCAAGAAGAGTCGTGAATTATCAGGTAAATCAAAGGCCAGAACTGGATCGAAGACAAAGTCCGGTAAAAAATCAAAAGCGACCAAAAAACCAAAAACTGCCCGGCCATCCAGCACACGAAAAAAATGAAGCCCGTCCTGATTCTTAAAACCGGAGAGTCTCTGCCTTCCATTGTTCAGTCACGTGGCGACTTTGAAGACTGGATAAGCACTTTCTCTGGATATCCCTCTGCTCATTTTCAAACTATCTCTGTTTACAGTGGAGTTCAGCTACCAAAGGTTTCTGATTTCAGTGCCATTATCGTTACCGGTTCACCTGCAATGGTGACTGATGATATAGCGTGGATTCGGGATAGCGCGCGTTTTCTCCTTGCTGCCATCGATGAATCAATTCCGATATTGGGCATCTGTTTTGGGCACCAGTTGCTGGCACAAGCACTTGGTGGCGTGGTGGACTGGCATCCTCAAGGGCGGGAAATCGGGACACCTGTTATTCAGCTTGATGAATCGGCTGCACTTGATCCTTTGTTTCATTCTTTTTCGAGTGAAATCAGCGTACATGTGACCCACATGCAATCCGTCATCACTTTGCCGCATGGTTCGCAAGTACTTGGCTACAATGATTTTGATCCCCATCAGGCCGTCCGTTTCAGGGAAAATGCCTGGGGAGTGCAATTCCATCCAGAATTTGATGAAGACATTATCAAGCGTTATATCAGGGAACGATATGATGCGATAAGGGAAGAAGGCCTGGATGCTGACGATTTGCTGGCAGGCATTTCCCCCACAATTGAAGCGCGAGAAATACTGCATAGGTTTGTAAAACTGGCGAGTGAAGCTGAATAGCTTTAGCGCTTAAAAAGATTCTAGTTTGTGTATATGTCGAGCAAAGTCGTCTGTGCGCTCCTGGGCGCTGCACTTCCCGGCGTATTTTGCTTGTAGCTGCCGTCTGACTGAAGTTGCCATGACTGGGTATTGTCTGACAGGTATATCTGTAATCCTTCCTTAAGTATTTTCTTCTTCATGCGTTTTTCTTCAACGGGAAAGCAGGTTTCAACACGCCGGAAAAAATTTCTGTCCATCCAGTCGCCACTGGAAAGAAAGATTTCGTAGTCCCCTTCATTGTGAAAGTAGAAAATTCGGCTGTGTTCCAGGAAGCGTCCGATTACTGACCTGACCTGTATGTTTTCCGAAATACCCTTGATGCCTGGACGAAGGCAACAGATACCCCTGACGATGAGGTCAATTTTCACTCCAGCCTGTGACGCCTTGTAAAGCGCTACGGTTATGTTGGGTTCAACAAGGGAATTCATTTTGGCGATGATTCGGGCTGGTTTTCCCTCACGAGCAGCAATGGTCTCGCGCTCAATGAGATCAAGCATGCCCTTATGGAAAGTAAATGGAGCCTGCAGTATTTTTTTGCGTTTTCCAGGTTTTCCCAGTGCGGTGAGTTGTTGGAACACCTTCTGCACATCATCGGTGATAGCCATATCGCTGGTAAGGAATCCATAATCTGTATACAACCTTGCAGTACCAGCATGATAGTTGCCCGTTCCCAGGTGTACATACCGTTTTAACTGGCGGCCTTCACGACGGATAACCAGGCTCATCTTGGAATGCGTCTTGTGGCCTACAACACCATAGGATACATGGGCACCTGCAGCTTGCAGTTCATTGGCAAGTTCAATGTTTTCCTCTTCATCAAAGCGTGCCCTGAGTTCAATAACGACAGTGACTTCCTTGCCTTCATGGGCGGCCCGGATCAGGGCGTCAACAATACTGGATTCATCCTCAGTCCGGTACAGGGTTTGCTTGATTGCCAAGACATTTGGATCAAGCGCGGCCTGTCGTATGAAATCAATCACCGGGGTGAATGACTGGAAAGGGTGATGCAGTAGAATGTCGCCTTTTTTGATGGACTCGAAGATATCCATATTCTTAAGCAGGCGACTGTGTATTCCAGGAGTAAATGGGGGATATTTCAGATCATTTCGGTCGACCAACTGGGATACGGCCATGAGGCGGTTGAGGTTAACTGGTCCATTGACCTGGTATACATCGTTATTCTGCAAGTTAAACTGATGGGTCAGGTAATCAATCATTTCCTGGGGACAGTTATCAGGCACCTCCAGGCGGACAGCTTCGGCGAATCGCCTTGAAGGTAACTTGCCCTCTAACGCACGCATCAGGTCACCGACTTCCTCTTCACTTACCAGCAGGTCAGAATTCCGGGTGATTCTGAACTGGTAGCAACCAGTCACGGTCATGCCCGGGAACAGGTCGTCGGCATGATGATGAATGATGGAAGAAAGGAACACGAAATCGTATTTGTGGTTTGAGCAGGATTGCGGAAACTGTACGAGGCGAGGTAATGCTCTCGGCGCCTGAACAATCGCGATGCCTGAATTCCTGCCGAAGGCATCTTTGCCTTCCAGGGAAATAATAAAGTTAAGGCTTTTATTGAGAACCTGGGGGAAGGGGTGCGCTGGGTCGAGACCTACCGGACTTAATATGGGCAGCAGTTCCCTGTTGAAATAGCCCTTGATCCATTCTTTTTGTTTCTGGCTCCAATTGTTTCTGTCCAGGCAATGAATATCTTCTTTTTTTAGAGCAGGCAGTACATCTTCATTCATCACACGATATTGTTCTTCCACTATTTCGTGAGCAGTATCACTGATGTGTTGAAGCTGTTCAGAAGGAGACATTTTGTCAGGGCCGCTTTGCGTTGACCCAAAAGCAACCTGTTGTTTGAGGCCAGCAACGCGGATTTCGAAAAACTCGTCCATGTTGAGACTGGCAATACAAAGAAAAAACAATCGCTCAAGCAGTGGAGTGGTTTTATCCCTGGCCTGGGCGAGCACGCGCTTGTTAAATTCCAGCAGGCTGAGTTCCCTGTTAATGAAGTGTTCAGGGCTGCCTACATCAATTTCAGCTTGTGATTTTTTCTTGGCTATAGAGTTCATTGGTAGTATCAGTTCTTGATAACAAGCAGGTAACCATCTTCCTCAATTGGATCTTCAAGATCTACCTCAAGCAGTTCTGCATTGAAATCTTTCTTGCATTTCTTCGCGAGCTTCAGGAAAGGAGAGCGACCAGGATCTGCTATTACAATTGTTTTAACACCATTGTCGAGCGCACTCTTGATCAATTTATAGAGAGGCTTTTTTAGTTTGGGCCAGAAACAAATATCACCGCCCAGTATCATGTCCTGTTTTTTGAGCAGGCTGTCTTTTAAATCTTCAAAAGGACTGACCTTGCACTTTACCTTGGCATTATTGAGCTTTGCATGCTTTTTCAGAAAGGGAAAAACATTTTCATCAGCATCTACACCAGTCACATCGGCATTAAATACCTTGGCACAATGTATGCCGAGTATGCCCCAGCCGCAGCCTATCTCCAGAATGGTCGAACCTTTTTCAGGTGGATGTTCATCCAGGTAGTCCATGATCAGGTAACTTGAAAACCAGACCTTGTCACCATGAATTTCAGGCACACTGGTTTTTTTCAGCAGTTTTTTAATTGTCTTGTGTTTTTTCTTGAATATCTTGAGTCCGCGGACTTCCTTGATATATTTTTCTTCACTACTCATATTCATACTGCCTTTTCTACTGCGATAACGATTCAGCCTTATTGAGCTGCATCAATTTATCTACTCAATGTTAGGGAAAAATAAAGTAATAAGAGGATTCGGCTACCTTTCAGTTGTCCGAAAAGGAGTGAACCTTTTTCCCCATTTGCCCCATTACTTTTTTTTCTTGCCGGCTGGTGAATTGGAAGGATCCAGGGGTGAAGCTTGCTTAACGGTACTTGTTATTTCACCATTAAAAAGCCGGGTACGAATTGTATCACCTGCTTTTACGCTTTGGTAATCAGTAATAACCTTGCTGTTGTCTTTTTCTGCAGCGTATGTAATGGAGTAACCGCGACCAAGTGTATTCAATGGGCTCACAGTGTTCAGAGCGTGACCAAATTCTGACAACTTATAGCCATAGAAGTCCAATTGCTGTTGCATGACAGACTGCAGTCGCTTCTTGAGAGTTGCTGTCTGGTTACGATGCACTGTTATCTGGTTTCCCGGAGAATGAGTTCTTAACTCCAGGTGTAATTCCCGCACCTTACTTTTTAGAGTGTGCAAATGACTTTTAAATGCGCGCCGCATTCTTAATTCAGTTTCGTCAAGGTATTGTGCCTGTTCCTGTAATTTCCGCCCGGGATGTTTAAGCCGTTTTTTCAGGTAATCCAGGGACTGTAATTTTCTGCGAATGGAGTCAACCATGCCTGATTCCAGTTGTCTTTGATATCCAAGGAACATGGCCTGGAAATCATCCTGTTCCGGGCTGAGAATTTCGGCAGCTGCCGTGGGGGTTGCTGCTCTTGCGTCAGCGACAAAGTCAGTGATCGTGTAATCGACTTCATGGCCTACTGCGCTGACCACGGGCAATTCGCTTTTAGCAACACTTCGTGCAAGTGGTTCGCTATTAAAACTCCATAAATCTTCCAGCGATCCACCGCCGCGACCAATGATCAGCACATCCAGGTCTTCCAAACAGCCTTTGCGCTTATTGGCCAGTGCCAGTGCATTAATCATTTCATCAGCAGCAGTTTCCCCCTGTACGGTCACTGGCAGAACAGTGACTTTAATCATCGGGAAGCGGCGCTTTAATGTACTGACTATGTCGCGTACTGCTGCACCTGTTGGCGAGGTAATGACACCGATATGCTTTGGTAAGTCTGGTAACTCCTGTTTCAGTGTTTCATCAAAGAGACCTTCCCTAAACAGCTTCTCCTTCAATTGCTCAAATGCCCGAAGCAGGGCGCCATCGCCACGTTCCTCCATCTGCTCCAGGATCAGCTGGAAATCACCGCGTCCTTGGTAAAGACTGACCTTGCCTTTTACAAGGACTTTCATGCCATCTTCAGGTCTGAACCTGACTCGCATATTCCGGTTTCGAAACATGGCGCAGCGTATCTGGGCTGATTCGTCCTTGAGGGTCAGGTACCAGTGCCCGGAGGCAGGCATGGCGATATTGGAAATTTCACCTTCGACCATGACAGATGGAAAATTGTCTTCCAGCAGACACCTGGCCTCACGATTGAGATCACTAACGCTGAGTATGATTTCTGAATCAGTCATGGAGTCCTGTCACTGTATTTGTGGGGCTTTGAGTACTTAAATAATCAACAATCATCATACCATTAGGCTGTACTGTTATTACCATTGCACAGTTTGCGATACAATGGTCGGATGATTACCAGCTTTCATTAAGGACTTCATATGAACCTTCGCGGCCTGCTTGTGGCAATAATCCTCATACTTCCGGTATCTGTATTCGGACAACCCCCCGCAGATAGTCGGGCATGTAATCTCCAGGCGCGTGAAATTGCCCTACGAATCAGCGAGGAAGTCAGCAGTGACATGTCAGCTGCGGAACGCGGTCAAATCGTCGCCATTGTCGAAGATGTGTGTATGAATAGTGCTCCGCTGCCGAGAGTGGCACGTCCCAACCCACTAAATGCCAGACCTGCGCCTGCCGAGCCTGAAACACAGGAAATGGAGAATGTCGTGCAAGAGGAAATCGAAGAGGAAGATGATGGTGGCTTATTGGGCGGACTGCGAATCATTGACCCTGAAGACCGGGTCAAGCGGCCAGGTTTGAAGCGCAAGTAGGATTAAATTGCCAAATACCCGGTATTTGTGACTGGTCAGGCGTTTACCTGAAATTCCCTCATAGAGTATAATGCGTCGATTTCCCGCAACGGGATTTCAGGAATCTCCATGCTGCGCATTGTTGAAGAAGCATTAACATTTGACGACGTATTACTAGTTCCCGCCCACTCCCAGGTGCTGCCCAACAAGGTCGACCTGAAAACAAGCCTGACCAAAAACATCACACTCAATATTCCCCTGGTGTCTTCTGCCATGGATACAGTGACAGAGTCCCGTCTGGCAATCGCCATGGCCCAGGAAGGCGGTATGGGCATTATCCACAAGAGCATGAGCATTGAGCAGCAGGCGAGGGAAGTCCGCACAGTCAAGAAATATGAGAGTGGCGTTGTTACGGATCCCATTTGTATTACTCCTGATACCACTATCCGTAAATTGCTTGAGCTGACCCAGGAATACAGAATTTCCGGTTTGCCGGTTATCGCCAGTGAAGGCAGCAGGGACCTGGTGGGCATTGTCACCAGTCGTGATGTCAGGTTTGAAAACGACCTGGAAGCCAGCGTTGAAAAAATCATGACTCCTAAAGATGGACTGGTTACTGTCAAGGAAGGGGCAGATCTGGATGAGATCAAGGTTCTGATGCATGACCACCGTATTGAAAAGGTGCTGGTTGTTAATGATGCTTTCGAACTTAAGGGTCTTGTTACCCTGAAAGATATTCGTAAGTCGGAGGATTTCCCCAATGCCTGTAAAGATGCCCTCGGTCAATTACGAGTGGGTGCCGCAGTTGGTGTTGGTAAGGAAACTGAAGACAGGGTTGCAGCCCTGGTTCAGGCTGGCGTCGATGTCATTGTGGTGGATACTTCCCACGGCCATTCCCAGGACGTCATAGACCGGGTCAGGGATATCAAGAAGGCTTTCCCTGATACACAACTGATTGGTGGTAATGTGGCCACGGCCGCAGGTGCTGTTGCCCTTGCTGAAGCGGGCGCAGATGCCATCAAGGTAGGTATTGGACCAGGTTCAATCTGTACAACACGCATTGTTACTGGCGTGGGTGTACCTCAAATCACAGCAGTGGCTAATGTTGCCGAGGCACTCAAGGATACCGGAATCACGGTAATTTCAGATGGGGGTATCCGGTTTTCGGGTGACATAGCCAAGGCAGTCGTTGCCGGTGCCAATGTAGTTATGATCGGCAGTCTCCTTGCAGGAACAGAAGAGTCTCCAGGTGAGGTTGAGCTTTACCAGGGTCGTTCCTACAAGGCCTATCGCGGCATGGGTTCTCTTGGTGCCATGTCACAATCCTACAGTTCTGCCGACCGTTATTTTCAGAATATAGAGGAAGGGGCCAACAAGCTTGTACCCGAAGGAATTGAAGGCAGGGTGCCTTATAAAGGCTCAATGTCAGCGATTGTTTTCCAGTTAATCGGTGGCATCCGTTCAAGCATGGGATTAACAGGATGTGGCACCATAGAAGAAATGCGCTCCAAGCCGGAATTTGTTCGAATTACTGGTGCGGGCGTGAGTGAAAGTCATGTCCATGACGTGAGTATCACCAAGGAAGCACCAAACTATCGAGTAAGTTAGCGTGCCATTCAAGGCATAGATTAAGCAGGCTGCATGTCGCAAAATATTCATGACCACAAAATCCTGATTCTGGATTTTGGCTCCCAGTACACACAATTGATAGCCCGTCGCGTTCGTGAGGCCGGTGTCTATTGTGAAATTCATCATTACGACTTGCCTGAAGCGGCTTACCGGGAATTTGCGCCCAAAGGTGTCATTCTTTCCGGCAGTCCGGAATCTGCCAACCTTGAGAACTCACCACGTGTCCCGGATTACATCCTTAATGGCGATTTACCCATCCTGGGTATTTGTTACGGTATGCAAACCATTGCCGAGCAACTGGGTGGCAAGGTGGAAGGCTCCAACAAATCTGAATTTGGCTATGCCAGCATTGCTATCCCCAATGGCAGCCCGCTGCTGAGTGATCTCGAGCATTCCGAGCAGGAAGGTAACGTATTTCACCATGATGTCTGGATGAGCCACGGGGACAAGGTCACCAGCGTGCCTGAAGGTTTCAGGATAATCGCGTCTTCCGATAGTGCGCCGATTGCTGCAATGGCCAATGAAGACAGGCAAATTTATGGTCTGCAATTTCATCCCGAGGTGACTCACACGAAGTCAGGTCAGGAAATCCTCAACCGCTTTGTCCATGAAATTTGCAGCTGTGGACGGCTCTGGACGCCGGCCAATATTATTGATGATGCGATCAACACGATTCAGGCACAGGTTGGAACAGACCAGGTCTTGCTTGGCTTATCCGGGGGTGTAGATTCGTCGGTGGTTGCCGCGCTTTTGCACCGCGCCATTGGGGATCAGTTAACCTGTGTTTTCGTGGACAATGGCCTGCTTCGACTCAATGAAGGCGACCAGGTCATGGAAACCTTTGCAAAGAACATGGGCGTACGTGTTATCCGCGTGGATGCCGAAGATGCCTTCCTCGATAAACTCAGGGGAGTCGAAGACCCCGAAGCAAAGCGAAAAATCATCGGCAATACCTTTATCGAGGTATTTGACGACGAATCATCCAAACTGGGCAATGTGAAATGGCTTGCCCAGGGAACCATCTATCCGGATGTTATAGAATCCGCCGGTTCAAAACATGGCACTGCCCACGTCATCAAATCACATCATAATGTTGGCGGACTGCCGGAAGAAATGAACATGGATCTGGTGGAGCCCCTGAGAGAGTTGTTCAAGGATGAAGTGCGCAATATTGGTATCGAGCTTGGCCTGCCTCACGACATGATTTATCGCCATCCATTTCCCGGCCCCGGCCTTGGCGTTCGTGTTCTGGGTGAAGTTAAAAAAGAATACTGCGACATCCTGCGCCAGGCGGATGCCATCTTTATCGAAGAATTACATAACGCAGACTGGTATCAGAAGGTCAGCCAGGCATTCGTGGTATTTCTGCCGGTTAAATCTGTAGGCGTAGTAGGGGATGCCAGGCGCTACTCCTATGTACTTGCTATTCGCGCTGTCGAAACCATTGATTTCATGACGGCGCGGTGGGCACATCTTCCTTACGAGCTGCTGGAAACTATTTCCAACCGCATCATCAATGAGATCAGGGATGTCAGTCGCGTGACTTACGACATTAGCAGCAAACCGCCAGCCACTATTGAGTGGGAATAACCCAAACTGCTCATGTCAGCAGATCATGAACAATGGATGAGCAAGGCACTAGATCTTGCAAAATCGGCTGAAAAAGCTGGCGAAGTCCCTGTCGGTGCTGTCATTGTTCGTGATGGGCAAATCATCGGGGAAGGGTATAACCAGCCCATAGGATCTTCTGATCCCACTTCCCATGCCGAGATCATGGCATTAAGAGATGCAGCCGGGAATGAGAAAAATTATCGGCTCCCTGATGCCACACTGTATGTCACCATCGAGCCTTGCACTATGTGTGTTGGCGCCTTGATCCATGCGCGTATAGGCACCATCGTTTTTGGTGCGAGGGAGCCACGTGCCGGCGCACTGGTCAGTAACCTCCAGTTACATGAGCAGCAATTCTACAATCATCGCCCATCTATATCAGAAGGCATTCTTGCTGAAGAATGCGGCCAGTTAATTTCCGACTTTTTTACAGCCCGACGTAGTAAATGACCCTCCTTTAATGGAGTTGCACCAGGTTGGCGCACCATTACTGTGCACTGGCTTGGATGTCCGCACTGTTTGGTTGCGATTCGGACTACTCCCGCAGTGTCACAAACTCCCTAATCAGCCCAAAAACCTTATAAATTCCATATATATCAATAGCTTGAATTAGTTGGCAAGGTCTTTGCTAACTAATGAGCAGGAAATAACAGCTTTCCTGGAAAACTTAATTGACCAGTCTTAATGAAGAGACTCACTAGGAGAATTTAATATGAAAAAATCGCTGATCACGACTTTGAAAAAGCCTTTGGCTGTATCAGCTTTGACCTTGGCAGTTGCATCTGTTTCTGCACCTACCTATGCGGAACTGTCAGGTAACGTCAGCGTTACCAATAACTACATCTGGCGTGGTCTGACTCAGTCCATCAACGAATCAGCCGTACAGGGTGGTCTTGATTACGCGAGCGAATCCGGTTTCTACGCTGGTACCTGGGTATCAAACGTAGCTTATGACTCCGATGATGCCTATTCTTATGAGCATGACATGTATTTTGGTTTTGCTGGTGAAGCAGAAGGTTTCAGCTACGACATCGGCTACCTGTACTATAACTATGACTCAAATGCCGGTTACGATTTCGGTGAGATCTACGGTTCTGTTGGTTTTGGCAACCTAGGCCTGACACTTTACTTGCTGACTAATGCTGAGCCAGATGAAGGCCCAGGTGAAGATTTTGGTTTTGCTGAAGCATCTTACTTCTCTGTCGATTACACCATTCCTCTGGAAAGTGGTGCTGAAGTAGGCTTGCACGCTGGTTTCCACGAAGGTGACTTTGCTTACTCATTTAACGGTGTAACTGAAGATTACATGGACTACAACATCAGCATTGCCAAAGATGGCTTCTCTGCAATGATCTCTTTCACTGATCTTGATTCAGATGGAGATGGTGATGGTTTCGAAGATTACGCAAACATGCCGGCTCGTGATAATGACGAAGTTAAATTCGTAGTGTCTTACGGTGTTGATTTCGAACTGTAATTAAACAGTTAAACGAAATTCAGGTATAAAAAAACCGGTACTGAAAAGTACCGGTTTTTTTTGCTCTAAAATTTTCAGGCAGGTTGAGCGGTGTCGAGGTCAGTGGCGCCAAGTTCGATCAACGCAGCTTCTAATGCCTCTTCACGAGTTTTGAAGTGATCCGTCGCTTCTAGATGCTTGTCAGCCTCCAAAGCGCCCAGCGTTTTTTCAACTTCTTCATTCATCGTGCAAAGGAAAATGCTGCGATTTGTCTGCTTGGCATCACGGGCTACAGTTTCAACGGCCAGTGCTGCTGATACGTCGAGTCGGGGGACACGCTCGAAATCCAGGATAATTGCCTGCGCACCACCTTCAAGCTGGGAGCGGGCATGGTGACCCAGATCGGCAGCAGCACCAAAGCTCATGGGGCCACCAAAGTCGAACACCTGTATTTTGTCACCAAGTGCATCGAGGATTTCAATTTCACGCTGTGAGGCATTGTGTCTGACTGAATGAATATCACGCAGCCTTTCCATCTGGTCCCTGGCTACCTGCTGAACAAAAGCAAGGGCTGCCAATACTACGCCAACGCCTACAGCAGTGATCAGGTCGACAAAGACAGTCAGAATGACCACGATGGCCATGAGCGCCAGGTCCCAGCGAGGACCTCGGTGAGCATTCTTGATATAGCTCCAGTCGATGATATCCAGACCTACCTTGATCAGAATGCCGGCGAGAACCGCATTGGGGATATAGGCAGCGTAAGAGCCGAGACCGAGAACGATACCGAGCAATAACAGCGCGTGCAGCATACCGGATATGCGGGTTCTGCCGCCTGTACGGATATTCACCACGGTACGCATGGTTGCACCGGCTCCCGGTGCGCCGCCAAACATGCCGGCGAACAGGTTGCCAATTCCCTGGCCAACCAGTTCTTTATTGGAATCGTGCCTGGTCCGTGTCATGTTGTCAGCAACCAGAGAGGTCAGCAAACTATCTATTGCTCCCAGCAGCGCTAATACAAAGGCAGCTTCGGCAATGATAAAAAAGGAAATTGAATCAATGGTTGGCATGTGGAAGCTGGGTAAACCGGAAGGAATGTCTCCCAGAATCGGAGCGCCACCCACCACCAGGCTGATTATTGTCCCGATGATCAGTGCAGCCAAAGCACCTGGTACGAATTTGCCCAGTGCAGCTGGCCATTTCAGGGCGATAGCTAGAGACAGCAAGCCAATAACAATGGCAACCGGGTTGGCATCCTGAACGGCTGTTGGTGTGTAAAACAGGGCATCCAGTGTTCCTGCAGGGGCATCATGTCCCAGGATAGGACTGATTTGCAGAATAATAATGATGCCGCCTATGCCGCTCATGAAGCCGCTGATCACCGGATAGGGCACCAGGCGAATATATTCACCCAGTTTGAAAAAGCCCATAGCGATCTGGAACAATCCGGCGAGCATAATAGCCGTAAAAATCAGGCCGGTATTGCCCATCAAGTCTGGATGCGCTGCGATACTGGCTGCAAGGCCAGCGGCCACTACAGTCATCGGTCCAGTGGGTCCGGATATCTGGGAATCAGTGCCGCCAAATAACGCAGCAAAGAAACCTACGAATATCGCGCCGTACATACCGGCAATCGGGCCAAGTCCAGATGCCACACCCATCGCAAGCGCGAGAGGGAGGGCAACTACACCGGCCGTGACGCCACCATAGATGTCGCCGCGCAGGTTACTAAAATCTAGTTTGATCATTTTATTTCTCCATAAACCCTTTTGTATTTTATTGATTTAATCATGCACTTTTGGCTTCTGACTGCCACCACTCTTCAACAGTGATGAAGCTGTTCTTGGTGTGATCGTAACAATTCACGTCACCATGCTCGATGTCATAAACCCAGGCGTGTAAATTGATTTCACCCGTAGCCAGTTTGGCAGCTACGCTTGGGTGAGTTTCAAGATGTTGAAGTTGCTGTAGTGTGTTTTCCTGGATCATTTCCAGAGTATGCTCAGGACCAATATCACCATTGTGGCGAGCTTTAACCCTGGCCAGGGCAGATGAACTGTGATCCAGCCAGTTGGACACATGAGGCAGGGACTTAATTGATTGAGGATTCATCGCTCCTTTCATGGCGCCACAATCAGTGTGGCCGCACACAACAATGTCTTTAACCCCCAGCACAGCAACGGCATATTCAATGGATGCGGTAATACCGCTAACATTTTGTGCATGAGGAGGGACGATATTGCCTGCATTGCGACATACAAAAAGGTCACCAGGCTCTGATTGAGTGATCAAACCTGGATCAATTCGTGAGTCAGCACAGGTAATGAATAACACCTCCGGAGACTGACCTGTGGCCAATTCGGCAAAGAGTTTTTTCCTTTCAGCGTAATCTTTCCGCTTAAATTCACTAATACCATTAATTAATTTTTCCATCCGTTGTCTCCATCAGTTCGCTCATGTGGTTACGGTAAAAATTGTTTAAAAACGGGGGCTACATTAGAAGCCGTATAAACATTGTGGCAATATAGTGAAAATATATATCTAAATGTGATAATAGTCTGATAGGAATAAGCTTTCACATGAAAAGTTTTGATGGTAGGCTATTTCAATGCTTGAATCCTCACTTTCCTTGAAACAACTGCGTTATTACCTGGCAGCTGCCCGGCATGACAGCCTGCGCCAGGCTGCCCGGGAACTGGGTATCAGCCAGCCTTCCCTGAGTGCTCAATTGCAGAAACTTGAGGAAATACTGGGCGTTGATCTCTTTGAACGCAGCCGTGGGGGGATTACTTTGACGCCTCTGGGACGAGAATTGCTCGCCCATGCCCAGCAGGCAGTGAATGCTGCAGGTGTCATTGTGGATGCAGCAAATTTTGCGTTGAAAGGTCCAATAGGCACCTTCAAGCTGGGAGCCAGTCCAACGCTTGGGCCATACTCATTACCCTGGATTCTGCCCAAGGTGCATAAAGAATACAGTGGCGTGAAATTTTTTGTCAGGGAAGAAGTTCCTGGTGAATTGGCTCAAGGATTGTATTCAGGCCGATATGACCTGATTTTGACCACGCTGCCTTTAAAAGAAGAAGGAATTACAGTCATGCCGTTGTTTCGTGAGCCACTGTACCTTGTTCTTAATCGTGAGCATCATTTGGCCTCTCATTCGGCAATTGAAGGAAAACAGCTGCAGGGCCAGGAGATTCTGGCACTAGAGGAGCATCATCTGCTCTTTAAACAAGTGGAAGATTTGTGTGAACAATTCGATGCAGTCTTGCTCAGGGACTATGAAGGTACCAGTCTCGATTCAATTCGCCAGATGGTCTACATGGAAATGGGTCTTGCATTCCTTCCCGCCTTGTATATTCGTTCCGAGATTAAGGACAGGGATGAGTTGACTGTGTTGAGTGTTGCTGGTGAGTTTATCTACCGTATGCATGCCCTTGTCTGGCGCGATACCTCCCCATTGCGAAGCTTCTATCGAGAATTAGGTGAATTCATCAAGACAGTCGTAAGCAATGAATTCCCGGAGGATGTTGATATTCTCTAGCTAAAGCAAAAAAAAAGGCCCCTGGGGGGAGGGGCCTTGTTAAGAATTAAGAGACATTTGGGGGGTCTCATAAAGGGCAATAATGGTCTCTATCACAAAAGGGGAGAAATGATATTGTCCATTACTCTTACTATATGCAGAGAGCATGCCAACTTACCTGCTATTGCTCGCAGCCCCCGTATTGCTTGGGTTTGAAGAGATTCTGGAAAATTTTGCGGGATGGGCTGTCGCTAGAATAACCATTTTGGTGCACGTTTATGGTGCGACGCACAAACAGCAAACCCAAAATTGTGCCAATTTCTTTTTAGGTAGGAAAAACTAAGAATAATCCTTCCCAAATACGCATCTTTATATTCATGTGAGTGATCAATTCCAGTAGAATAGCCCACTTCTTTTAACCCGGTCGCCCAGGATTTTCAGCAAGCGATGCTAACCCTACGTGGAGCACCAGCTCTCTCTGCTTTTTCCCGCCAGAAACTGCTCCAGACAATCCAGACTGCAATTCCTGCCATCAAGGCAATTCATTCCTGCTTCTATCATTTTGTCGATGCGTCAGCGGATTTTTCCGATAATGAAATGGCAGTTTTACAACGCTTGTTAACCTATGGGCCTCGGCAGGAAGATGCCTTTGATCCTGAAATTGGTGATTTCTTTCTGGTTACCCCCAGGCCAGGCACCATTTCACCCTGGTCAAGCAAGGCAACAGATATTGCCCATAACTGTGGGCTGGAAAAGCTGATCAGGGTAGAGCGGACAACAGCCTACCTGGTGGAAGCCGACGAGGCATATGACAAGGAAGAATTAAAGGCACTACTCTATGACCGCATGACCCAAGCAGTAATGGCATCCACCGATGAAGCCGAAGTCCTGTTCGACCAGGCAAGCCCTGGTGCCATGGAAAGCGTCGACATCATTCAGGGGGGCAAACCTGCGCTGGAAGAGGCCAACAGCCGCATGGGTCTTGCTTTGGCTGACGACGAAATCGATTACCTGGTAGAGAGCTTCAGTGGTCTGGGCAGAAACCCCAATGACATTGAATTAATGATGTTTGCCCAGGCCAATTCAGAACATTGCCGCCACAAAATCTTCAATGCCACCTGGACCATTGATGGCCAGGACCAGGATCAGTCCCTGTTTGCCATGATCCGCAACACCCATGAATGCAACAGCAAAGGAATACTCTCTGCATACAAGGACAACGCAGCGGTATTTGAAGGATTCAGGGGAGGGCGGTTTTTCCCGGAGCCGGGAACACGACAGTTTTCCTTTCATGATGAAGACGTTCATATCCTTTGCAAGGTGGAAACCCATAATCATCCAACGGCCATTGCACCATACCCCGGGGCATCTACAGGATCGGGCGGGGAGATAAGGGATGAAGGCGCAACGGGTATTGGCGGCAAACCGAAAGCAGGACTGACAGGATTCAGTGTATCCAATCTGAAAATACCTGGCCTTGAACAGCCCTGGGAAACAGATTATGGCAAGCCGGAACATATTGTTTCAGCGCTGGATATCATGATCGAAGGCCCAATTGGTGGCGCTGCATTCAATAATGAATACGGCCGGCCCAATCTTTGCGGTTATTTCAGAACCTATGAAGAGGCGGCACCGGATGGTGTGCGTGGCTATCACAAGCCAATAATGATTGCCGGCGGAGTTGGCAATATAAGAGCTGATCACGTCCAGAAAAAAGAAATTCCTGTAGGCGCTAACCTGGTTGTACTGGGTGGTCCGGCTATGTTGATCGGTCTAGGTGGCGGAGCTGCATCGTCAATGGCATCAGGGGCCAGCAATGAAGACCTTGATTTTGCCTCCGTTCAACGGGACAACGCTGAAATGGAGCGTCGCTGCCAGGAAGTCATAGATCAGTGCTGGGCGATGGAAGTCAATAATCCTATCAGTTTCATACATGATGTCGGTGCTGGCGGGCTTTCCAATGCCCTGCCTGAACTGGTCAAGGATGGTGATCGGGGAGGGCAGTTTAACCTGCGCGATATTCCCAATGCCGAGACAGGCATGTCGCCCATGGAAATCTGGTGCAACGAAGCCCAGGAAAGATACGTGATGGCCATTCCTGATGATCGACTCGGGGATTTTGAGGCCATATGTCAAAGGGAACGCTGTCCTTTTGCTGTTGTAGGTAAAGCCACTGAAGCATTGCATTTGTCATTGCATGATTCCCATTTCGACAATGATCCCATTGACCTGCCCATGTCAGTATTGTTTGGCAAACCGCCGCGCATGCACCGGGATGTGGCATCAGTGGATTATGATTTCAAGGATTTCGATCTGCATAACATCGACATCAGTGAAGCAGCGGATCGCGTCCTGCAATTGCCCACTGTTGCCAGTAAAAGCTTCCTCATCACAATCGGTGATCGCTGTATTACCGGTATGGTGGCCCGGGAACAAATGGTAGGTCCCTGGCAGGTTCCTGTTGCAGATGCTGCGGTAACAGCAATGACCTATAACGGTTACCATGGTGAGGCCATGGCCATGGGAGAGCGGACGCCAATCGCCCTGATCAATGCCCCTGCTTCCGGACGTATGGCCGTTGCAGAAGCCATCACGAATATTGCCAGCACAAGAATCAACGATATTAGTGAGATTCGTCTTTCCGCTAACTGGATGGCACCTGCTGGCTATCCTGGTGAAGATGCCAACCTTTATGAGACGGTCAAGGCGGTTGGAATGGAGTTTTGCCCTGAACTGGGAATTACTATCCCGGTAGGCAAGGACTCCATGTCCATGCGTACAGTGTGGGAAGACAAGGGAGATGAAAAAAGTGTCACGGCGCCTCTGTCACTGATTATTTCGGCTTTTGCGCCAGTTCTGGATATACGCAAAACCCTGACGCCACAATTGCGTCTTGATAAAGGGGATTCAAGGCTCATTCTGCTTGATCTTGGTTTGGGCTCCAATCGCATGGGTGGTTCAGCACTTGCACAGGTTTACAAGGAACTGGGCAACGAAGTGCCGGATGTGCACAGCTCATCTGACCTGAAAACTTTCTTTGGTTTTATCCAGGACTGCATGGAAGAAAAGCTGTTACTTGCCTATCACGATCGTTCAGATGGAGGACTGTTTACCACGCTAACGGAGATGGCTTTCGCCGGCCATTGCGGACTTGAGATTCAGCTTGATGATGCCAGCAGCAAGGGTCATGCACTTGATACCCTGTTTAATGAAGAGCTCGGTGCCGTGATCCAGGTGTGTGAGGACAATATCAACAGGGTTAAAGAGCTTGCTGAAGATTCGGGTCTTCTGGATATCTGCTGTGGTCTCGGCCAGCCAGTTGCCGATGACTCAATCCGCTTCACATTGTCGGGCCAGGTGGTGCTCGAAAATACGCGTACCCATTATCAACGCCTCTGGTCTGAAACCAGTTACCGCATACAGCGACTGCGCGACAATTCTGATTGTGCTGATGAAGAATTTGACACCATCCTGGATGCTGGCAATCCTGGTTTTCAGTCAAAACTGACCTACAATTCTGACGAAGATATTTCCCACCCTTATATTGCTCTTGGTGAGCGACCGCGACTGGCTGTCCTGCGTGAACAGGGAGTGAATTCACAGATGGAAATGGCGGCCGCTTTTGAGCGGGCCGGGTTTGACAGCATTGATGTCCACATGAGTGACATCATTAACGGTGATGTGACACTTGAAAACTTTAATGCCCTGGCGGCTTGTGGTGGTTTTTCCTATGGTGATGTTCTTGGTGCCGGAGAAGGTTGGGCCAAGTCCATTCTGTTTAATACGAAAGCCAGAAAAGAATTCGAGCAGTTTTTTGCCAGGACCGAAACGATCGCCCTGGGTGTTTGTAATGGCTGTCAAATGCTTTCAAACCTACACGAGCTGATTCCCGGCACAGAACATTGGCCAAGATTTGTCCGCAATCGATCCGAGCAGTTTGAAGGTCGGACTGCACTGGTGAAAGTGGCGAATTCCAATTCTGTCTTTTTTGCCGATATGACAGCGTCGGTTTTCCCCATCGCCTGCGCCCATGGAGAAGGGCTTGCCGAATTTTCTTCCGATGAAGCAAAAGCAGCTGCACTGGCCAGCGGTACGGTAGCTCTTCAGTTTGTGGACAATTATGAAAACATCGCGGAGAAGTACCCGGCCAATCCCAATGGCTCTCCCGAAGGGATCACCGGGATATGCAATAACGATGGACGATTTACCATCATGATGCCGCATCCGGAAAGAGTATTCAGGGCAGTTGCCAATTCCTGGCAAAGTGATGATTGGGGAGAGGATGGTCCCACCATGCGCATGTTCAGGAACGCAAGGCTCTGGTTGAACTGACAGGTACGCTATTACTTGTGTTCTGAGAGGCGCAGTTTTTTCTGTGCTTCTGTGATGTTCTGTATCACGAACGGATGGTATTCAATAGCTTCCTGTAGACCGTCGAGAATATGCTGCCGAAATCCCTGCTGCATCTCCTTTTTTCCCCCAACGCTGTCTGGCGCAAACCATAGGCGTGTCATCAGATCTACGTAATAAGCCAGTCGCAACAAAATGGAATACTGGTTTTCGATAATATCAGCCAGTTCAATACCAATAATGTCAGGTAGATCACCACCGGTCGTTGCGGTTTCCCAGGCGATAGCACTGATATAAAAACTCTTGCCGTATTCGGTTTCCTCGTAGGCTTTCATAGCAGTCTGGAGGGCAAAGAAGTTGTCCTCAAGTTCACCGAAAATATCGTGAAGAATGATGCGGGCTCGTTTCTTTTTATTATTGAGCTCACGTCTGCTATCGATGTAAAGTGCGCCAACACCACCGACGACCACACCAATAAGGGTGGCAATCATTTCGGGCAGGGCTTCGTAGAACAACTCCATGGGATAGCGTCTTTCTTGTATTATTTTCAGGGCGAAGTATAAAACACAGTTACTGCGCTTGCCTTATTAAATGCCTTCACGGTACCAGTATACGGAATGGCAGGATTCACAGGCTTCATCAAGGTAGGCTCCCCATTCGGTCAACCTGTTTGTGTCCTGTTCATCAACTGCATTGAGCAGCTCGATTGCAGCATCCTGTAAATTTCGGGAAAAACCAATCCAGGAGAGCCTGTCTTCAGCAAGTTTTTCCTCCACTTCAGCAGGTGTAAATTCATAATCAGGGAAAATACCTGATGCTCCAGGTGGCGCAACTGCTCTACCCGGCATCATCAACGCATTACTGCCTTCAATAATAGAGATAGCGCTTTGGCGCAGAGATTGCCATTCTTCGTCTGATTCAGGGAAGTATTCAGTAATTCCGCTCTCGTCAGAGACAACTTTCACTGAATTCCATAAAGCATCAGCATGGGGATCAATGAGCGTCGCCATGATTTCCCTGATCGTAACCTGGGTGTTGTATTGAAGTGGAGCAGGGCTTGGAGTTACCTGATCGGCATCAGCAACAACGGAAGTATCCTGGTTCATGCCATCAGAACACCCGGTGAGACCAACAATAGAAAGACATAAAATGAACGAAGAGCAAAACTTCATATTTCACCTAATGCATGTGTCAGAAAAAATACGTACTTCATACAAGCCACAGATTTACAGGCGGCTAAGGACATCTGAATAATCGCAACTCCCTTCCAGGCAAGCAAGGCTAATTATCTTTATTACTCAGGGAATAGGAATGATTATCATTTGTTAGGGGTTCGGATGTGAAAAAGCCGGGTGAATGATGTTCAAGTATTGTTATTAGAGTGGCCTGTTGGTTCGACCTGGCACCATGAATAGGCAGGTTGGAGTCATATCTGGAAAATATCGTCCCCTTATTGTTTAACAATAAAAACTGAGTACTTATTTACATAAATCAAATGAAATAAGTCAGTAGAAACTTATAATACGCCCAAGTTTTATAAGGTAATTCAAACTATGACCAGTGCCCAACAGAAAACAATTCCATTCACTAGACAATTCATTGTTGCGTCTGCATTAGCTCTGCCCCTATTAGCCGGAGCGCAGGAAGTGACCGAAGTCCAGGTCAATGGAATCCTGGATACCAGTGAAATTGTCATTGATGAAAAAATGCAGTCTCACCCGGGAACCGGGCAGCTGCTCAAGTCCATGCCCGGAGCCAATCTGAACAGCAATGGCTTGTTGACGGGAATTGCCCAGTATCGCGGTATGTACGGTGACCGTGTAAACGTGTCAATTAATGGCATGAAAGTAAGCTCTGGTGGTCCCAATGCCATGGATGCACCGCTTCACTATGCGCCAATAGCTATGCTGGAAGCTATCACCCTGCACCGAGGCATTACGCCAGTCAGTATAGGAATGGAATCCATTGGTGGCAGTATGGATGCCAAAACCATGACCGGGGAATTCAGTGGCCCCAATTATGAATTTCGCAGCAAAGTGTATCTTGGTGGACAGTCTGCCAATGGTGGACAGGTAGCGAATACCTTTCTGACACTTGCCAATGATACCCATCTTTTTCGAATGAACCTGCTCAATGAGCAGGCAGGCGATGCTGATTTTTCCAATGGCACAATAATGCCGTCCGCATATGACAGGGAAAGAGTGGATATCGGCTACAGTTTCCGATCAGGAAACCATGAATTTAGCCTGGATTTAGCCCGGAACAATACCGGCGATACGGGCACACCCGCTTTACCTATGGACATCAATTCAATTGATAGCGACATCGCACGACTGAATTACAAGTTCAATGGAAATAATAGACGAGTCAACCTGCAACTGACTTCCAATGACATCAGTCATACCATGACTAACTTTCATATGCGCAGGCCGCCACAGGGCAATGCCATGATGACGGGCGCAATGCGTTACCGCCATACACTGGCAGACAGCCAGAATGGAGGTTTTGCACTCAAGGTGGAACAGGATGTTGCTAATGGGCTCTGGCGGTTGGGAGTCGATGGCCACCAGTCTGATCATGCTGCATTAATCACAAATCCCAATGCAGGTGCTTTCTATGTCGAGAATTTCGATGACGTGGAAAAATCTTTGATTGGTGTATTTCTTGAACGCGACATGACTGTTGGCATGGACAGCAGGCTTGAATTTGGTGCCCGCGTAAACACGATAGATATGGATGCCGGAATAGTTTCGGCCAATATGAATCCGATGGGACTTACCATGGGGATGCCGGTCATGATGAATAACATGGCCGGAATGATTGCTGCAGGATTCAATGGCGCTGATCGCAGTTTCGATGATGTCAATGTGGACTGGTTTGCCAAGTACAGTTATCACCTTGCCCAGGAAACTGTGCTTTACGCCGGGTTGGCCAGAAAATCCCGTTCACCTTCCTACCAGGAGATGTACCTCTGGTTGCCACTGGAAGCTACAGGTGGGCTGGCGGATGGAAAAACCTACACTGGGAACCTGGCGCTGGATTCCGAAGTGGCCCATGAAGTAGAACTTGGCCTGGACTGGCAGGGTGACAGGTTATTTGTTTCACCTCGTATCTTTTATAAATCCGTAGATGATTTTATCCAGGGCACACCTTCCGGAAATGCCCGGATCAATATGTTTGCCAACATGATGGCCAACATGGGAATGGGGGCTCCAGATCCGCTTCAGTTTAATAACGTGGAGGCCTCACTCTATGGTGCTGACGTTGAAGCCAATTACCGGCTGGCCAATAACTGGATGCTTCGTGCCGTGGCAAGTTATGTGCGTGGTAAAAGGCAGGATATCGATGACAACCTTTACCGTATAGCACCACCCAATGTGAATGTGGCAGTGGATTACCTGCATAATAACTGGACACTTACCATGGAAGCTGTGGCGTATGCTCGGCAGGACAAGGTGTCGGTTACTAATCTTGAAAAGGAAACAGCTGGCTATTCGCTGGTGAATGTCTCTGCCCGGGTCAACGTCAGCAATACATTGCTGCTAGGACTTGGGGTGGACAATCTTTTTGATCGTGAGTACCAGGATCACCTCGGTGGATACAATCGTGCCTATAACGAAGACATCACCATGCGTGGTCGTCTTCCTGGCTTGGGGCGCAACCTCTATGCCAGGTTGATCTGGGAGTTCTAAACAGCTCTACTCGTACCTGAGGGCATCGATAGGATCAAGATTGGCCGCCTTTGCCGCCGGCATGATGCCAAAAACAATCCCGACAAAAGCTGAAAACCCGAACGCCAGTAATATTGCCCACACTGGCACATAGGCCTGGGGTAAACCGATTGCAGCGGCGATACCGATACCTATGGCGTAGCCTATGAGCAGGCCAATAAATCCGCCCAGCAGGCATAGAAGCAGGGATTCAAACAGAAACTGCAGCAGGATCTGGTGACGTTTTGCGCCAATGGCCTTGCATATACCAATCTCCCTCGTACGTTCTGTCACAGACACCAGCATGATATTCATGATGCCTATGCCTCCAACCAGCAGGGATATACTGACGATTCCTCCCATCACCAACGTAACCGAGCCGAGTATGGAGGTAAATGTTGAAGCAAGCTGCTCTGAGGTTTGCACCTGAAAATCATCGTCATCATCTTCTTCCAGGTCATGGGCATTGCGAAGCAGTCCCGTAATCCTGTTCTTAATAGATTCCGTTTGGGTAATATCGCTCAGGGTCATTTGAATAAAGATGTCCTGGTCGACACGATTACCTGTCAGAGTTCGCATGGTAGAAAAAGGGACTACCATGTAGTTATCCTGGCTCTGTCCAAGTATCTGTCCTCGCTCTTCAGCCAAACCAACAATCCTTACCCATTCATCACCAATCTTGACGAATTCTCCGACCGGATTCTCCGGAAGTGATAAGTTGTTTCGCACTTCTTCTCCAATCACCGCAACACGGCGTCTTGTGTCGTTATCACTGTTGGAAAGAAAGCGACCATGTTCCATATAAATAAGGCCAACATCCTGGTAGGTATAAGTTGTTCCAGACAGCTGTGTGGTGGTGATCTGGGAACCATACTGGATCTGGTTTAGCGTACCATTGGAAAAAATGATTGGTGTAATAGAAGAAATACCATCTACCCTGGCCTTGATCAGTTCAAGATCGTCCTCTGTGATTCGTGCAATGCGGCCCTGGAGTCGATCCACCAAAGGTGTATAAGACTGAATCGTGAGGCTGTTGGTGCCAAGGCCTTCGAATTGCTGGTTGATGGTGAAATTCAGACCCTGAATTATCGAGACCATGCCAATTACAGCAGCGACACCGATGACAATACCCAGGGTTGTCAGGAAGGAACGAAATCCATGTGCCCTGATGGAGGAGAGGGCGGAGCGAAGGCTTTCCATGAAATCAAACCACATATCTTTTGTCCGCTATGCCGCTTTCCTGTTATCCGTGGCCACCTGGCCATCTTCAAGTCGGATCACGCGTTGACAATGCTCCGCGATTTCCGCTTCATGAGTTACGATAATGATGGTCTGGTTTTGCGAGTGTAATTCATCAAATAGTTTCATGATTTCCACGGTTGTTCTTGTGTCCAAGTTTCCCGTGGGTTCGTCGGCTAGAAGGATGGAAGGCTTTGTGACCAGAGCGCGGGCAATGGCGACACGCTGGCGCTGACCACCCGAGAGCTGGTTCGGGACATGATCCATCCTGTCTTCCAGGCCCACATGGGCAAGCGCTTCCTCTGCCAATTGTTTCCTTTCTGGACGTTTCTTCCCCTGATAAACCAGGGGTTGCATAACATTCTGCAAAGCACTGGCCCGAGGCAGTAGGTTGAAACTCTGGAAAATGAAGCCAATCTCATGATTGCGAATATCAGCAAGTTCATCCGGATTCATGGTGCTGACATCTTTTCTGTTCAGGGTGTATGAGCCAGATGTGGGACGATCCAGGCAGCCCAGGATATTGAGCATGGTCGATTTACCCGAACCGGAAGAGCCAATGATCCCGACATAATCATCCTTTTCGATGTCCAGGTTAATCTGATCCAGCGCCTTAACGGTCTGGGTGCCCATCTCGTAATGTTTGCAGAGCTTGTTAAGCTGGATCAGACTCATTGGCTTGTCTATCCCTCAGCCAGGTTAACCGTATCACCGTCTTCCAGTGATCTCAGTTCCCGGTCAGGACCGGTGATGATCTGGTGACCTTCTTCAAGCCCGTTGAGTATTTCCTGGTATTCATCGTCCGATATACCCACTTCTACTTCAACCTCATTGGCAATGCCATTGTTGTATACAAAAACGGTGTAAGTGGTTTCATCTAGTTCCATATCTTCTTCGATACGTATAGCCTGTATTGGAACTGCTAGCACTTCATCATTGGTGTTGGTGAAGATTTCTGCACGGCAGGACATACCCGGCCTGAGTACAACGCCATTCGTATCAGTGAAAGAGATTTTTACTTCGAAGCTTAGCGACTGGCTGCCGGTTGGCTGTTTAGCTGAAATCGCAATTGAGTCAACTGTGCCGGTCATAGGTGAATCAGGATAGGCTATAGCCACTATCTCTGCTTCCTGGCCAAGAGCCACATTGGCGATATCTGCTTCATCCACATTGATCTCGGTATGAATACTGTCGGGATTTGCAATGGTCATCAGGCTGGAGCCGGCAACATTGGTCGTACTGGAAATTGCCGTTTCCCCAACCTTGATGTCCAGTGAGGTAACAAGGCCATCAAGTGGTGAATACACACTTGTTCTGCTGAGATTCTTTTCGGCTTCCTGAAGCAGGGCGTTTGATTGACGAAGCGATGCTTCACGGGACTGCAAATCCAGTTTCGCCAGTTCAAGTTCATTTACAGCCAGGTCGTATGTATCTTCATCCAGTTGACCACGTTTATATAACTGTTCCCGCCTGGAAAGCTGTGTTTCCAGGTTCTTGATTCGGACCCTGGCAGACTCTATGGCGATTTCCTGTACTCGCACTGATGCCTGGCGCTGTTCGAGCTGGGCGCGAAGTGCTTCATCATCAATCTGGAGGACAAGCTGACCGGCATCAACAAAGTCACCTTCTTCGACAAAAAGCCCGCTGACCTTGCCAATCACTTCTGTGCTCAGCAGCACTTCTTCCTCATGGGCCAATTTCCCGGAGGCGAGTATCGATGAGCGAATTGCGCGGGGTGATAATTCCTGGACTTCAATTTCAAGAGTTTCATTACTGGTCTGATTGCGAATCAGGGGTATGCCTACCACCAGGATAATGATGCCCGCCAGGATCAATGTTTTTTTCATGAGTTAGTCACTCGGTCAGCTTTCGTGGCGACCTTCAGGATAATTTGTGAATTGATATTCAAATCAGACACTATGATGGTGGATGAATCCAGGTGAAAACCCAGGAATAAAATCCCCAACAGCATGCCTGGATTGCTCTTTTCCATGTTTGCTTCCTTGCAATCCTTAAACCAGGATGATGATAGACCATACGCCATATATTACTACATAAGGTGCCACCACGATCGCGACTGATTTGCCCAGGCTTTTACCAGTCCATTGTTTGTAACCAACAATAGAAAGGAAAAATGACCAGAACATAAGCAGGTTCATTTGGGTGAGCATGGCAGCCCATGAGCCTTCAGCTCTGAAAATCAGGTTATTCAGGGAAAGTGGCTGTATCGCCTGGTTACTGATCATCCCATCCGAGTTGGCCAGAATGACAACCCAGCCCGACAGGGCAATAAAAAGCGTGGGGATACTGGTCCAAGCTGATAACGCAAACCATTGCTTGAAACCAATCTCATCGTAAGTAAATTTTGAAATCAGTGACAGGTATCCAGCGTAGAGTGTCATTATCAAAGGCAAGATGATTGCTATTGAAATTGCTGACTGAATTGCAATCGAATTCGGAGAAAGGTTTTCATAATTGGCCCGGAGCTGGTCTTCTGGCACATTGACAAAGGACTGTGCCTGGGCAATGAGTTCTTCAATCAGGAAGTCCTCATCAACAGCGTTGAAATAGCCCCACTGCAGGGATGCCATTGCCAGTATGATGAGTACTATTGGAACCAGGGCAGTTGGCTTTTCCCGGATATCCCTGAATGCTTCGTCAGGCGATGTGAGTATATCGATGAAATTCTTGAACATGGCCCCCTCCTTGTTCCGGTTTGTTATTAGACGTTTTACGCCAATAATTATTCCTTTTAGCGGCAAATAAAAGAAAACTGCTCACTTTCCATAGACCCTGGAGAGGGTATAAGGTTGCAGTGCCAACCAGTCAACACCCCGAAAAAACATTAAGGCAACATAACGTAGAAACCTAGCAGATTCCAGTAGATAGGGCAATGTAACTCTCTGTTTTCAAAGCATTTAAATTAAAAGGAAGTGCATTAATCCACTTTTTCTTTGTGAGGCATAGCTGTTAAGCTAAGCCTGTGTATAAATTAAATTTTTTCGTTCCGGAAAGCCACCTGGAAAGGGTTAAAACAGCCTTGTTTGATGTCGGTGCCGGGCGAATAGGGGACTATGACAGTTGCTGTTGGCAAACAAAGGGGACAGGGCAGTTTCGTGGACTTGAAGAAAGTAACCCTTATCTAGGGAAAAAGGGTGAAATTGAACAGGTCGAGGAATACAAGGTCGAACTGGTATGTGATGATGACCTTATCAAGGATGTTATAAAGATATTGAGAGAAAGCCATCCCTATGAAGAGCCAGCCTATGATGTTATCAAGCTGGAAGATTTTTAACTAAAAGCAAAAGCGCTAAAGTGATAAGTAACAAGGTAATAAGAAAATCCCGATCGTGAAAATTTTTTCGTTCTGCTTATTGTTGGTAACTTCATTTGCCCTGATGGCCCAGGAGGATGCGGGGAGAATTCCGGAGGCCGAATTTCACATGGCGCGCATGGTTTACGCTGACGGTGGTGCGGGTGGACGAGGGCGCTGGGGTTTTCGTCGAGGATGGTGGGCTATTGATTATCCTTCTGCTGAATATCATTTCACTCGGGGTGTTCGCCGCTTGTCCAATATCAACGTGGCGCAAGACAGTCAGCATGTACAAATTTCTGACGATGACCTTTTTGATTATCCCTGGCTGTTTGCGCAGCAGGTCGGACAGGGAGTCTGGTCTCCGACAGAAGAAGAGGCTGGCCGACTTAGAGAATACCTCATGCGCGGCGGCTTTCTTGTTATTGATGATTTCCATGGTACATACCAATGGTCGATCGTGGTCGCGGCTTTGCAGAAAGTTTTGCCAGATTACCCAATTGTTGACCTGACTCCGGATGATGGCATTTTTCATGCCCTTTATGATCTTGACCAGGTGACGCAGATACCCGGTGAACGGCATCTGTACTATTGTGGTGCCAATGAAGCTGGCCTGGAGGGTCCGCAAAAATGGGCCGGTATCTATGATGATGAAGGCAGGTTAATTGTCGCCATAAATTTCAATATGGATATGGGTGATGCCTGGGAACATGCTGATGACCCCTGCTATCCGGAGCCAATGACAGCGTTAGCCTACCGATTTGGACTTAACTACGTCATTTATGCCATGACCCATTAATGGCTAAAAATAAACTGTAAGCCTGCTTATATACATCTATATATGTTGCATATTTATTTGAGTAATAACTGATGATTAATTTAAAACAGACACTGTTTGCCTCATTTTCAGTCTTTCTTACAACAGGCTTGGCTGCTGCGGAATTTGATGAGGAATATTCGCAAGATGACTTTATCAGTCCGGATATTTTTATCACTGACAAAGAGGGCAGCCAGATCAGTCTGCAAGCACTTTTACGTGAAGGAGAATCGGGAATCAATGTCCTGTTTATTTTTGGAGGTGGTGACCTGGGTGCAAACATGCCGGGTCGTCTCTGGTGCCAGGACTCCTACGAGGATACCCATATCCTGAGAACCTTGCATGGCAAGTATGCCGGCAAAGGCGTGGATTTTATTGCCGTGGCCTCAGCACCTGTCTATCACTCAGGTGCTTTAGGGCATAAGCAGGGAGTGTTTCTTACCGACGGGGAAGAATCTGAGGATTACCAGAAAGCTAATGATGCCTTTGTCAGCAGCACTCTTGCCGCACGGAAAATTGGTATTCTGCCTTTGGATCCTTATTTCGACAGTCGCTTTCGTCTGATGTTTAACCGTTCTCCGGATCTGGTACCCAGGGAAGATTATGGCGAAGTATTTTCCTGGCAGGGGGCATTTCGCAATCCACAGGAAACACAGTTTTATGGTGTACCCAGTTTCTGGATACTTGATGATGATGGAAGAATTATCGCGACACCGTTTCGTGGCAATATTTATTACCCGCATGGTACTGATGTAAATATAAGTTACACCTTCAGTGATGTTGATGCCGTGCTCACATCCTTGCTTGACGCTGAATAGAACGTTTTATTGGCTTGTATATCAACAACTTGTCTATTAACCTACGCCCGTGAATTCGATCGAAAACACCCCTTTCATGGGAGCAATGATTAAAATGGGCTTAAAGCCCATGCTTTTGATTCTATTGCTATTTTTCCCGCTATGTTCCATGGCGGCCAGCGCTGATTTCCCTGTACCAGACAATATTCGCCCTGCCATCAATTTCTGGATCAAGGTCTATACAGAGGCAGATACTCAAAGTGGCTTTCTCCATGATGCCCAGGACCTTTCCATTGTTTACCGTAAACTGAACCGTGACCGGGAGCTGATCAATACGACACGAGACGGTATGCGGGAAGATCTTCGTGTACTTGCTTCCGGTAAAAGATCAGACCTGACACCTTCGCAGCGCGAGCTTCTTGAGCTTTGGGGAGAAGACGCGTCCAATTCACGCCTGGAAAGAGCCGCAAACAATATCCGCTGGCAGCTTGGCCAGTCAGACCGTTTTATTGCCGGCATCAAACGTTCTGGTGCCTATCGCACTCACATTGAGTCTGTGATCGCTGAAAAAGGGATTCCGGTTGAACTGGCAATCCTGCCCCATGTGGAATCTTCCTATCATCCGGGTGCCTATTCCAGTGCGGCGGCAACGGGTATGTGGCAATTTGTGCGTTCAACTGCACAGCGTTTCATGCGCGTTGATTACGTGGTTGACCAGCGGCTTGATCCCTATGCAGCCACCTATGGTGCAATGGAACTCCTTGAATTCAACTACAACGCATTGGGCAGCTGGCCTCTGGCACTGACGGCATACAACCATGGCGCGAATGGTATCGCCAGAGCCATCAGGGATGTTGGCTCTGCTGATATAGGCAGGATTATTGCTGAATATCGGGGCCCGAGATTTGGTTTTGCCTCGCGTAATTTCTATCCCCAGTTCCTGGCAGCTCTGGAAGTCGATCGGCGGGCAGAAGAGTTTTACGGGCCGATATTCAAGGATCGCGCACCTGTTTTTCAGACTGTTGAAATGGATGCTTATATTGATGCCCGGGTCATGGCTGAAACGCTGGGTGTCAGTATCGCGGATCTGCAGCGGGACAATCCTGCACTGCAGCCTTCTGTCTGGTCAGGAACAAAGCGTATTCCCAAGGGGTACGAGTTGAAAATTGATCGCAGCACCTTCAGCAACAGTCTGCTTGCCGGCATCAATGCCATCCCGGCTTCGATGCTTTACGGTGAACAGATCCCGGATGTGAGTTATACCGTTCGAAGAGGTGACAGTCTTTCCGTGATAGCGGACCGTTACGATACGTCGGTGTCTGAACTTGTCGCTATTAACCAGCTCAGGGATAGAAACAGGATTCGCGTAGGCCAGACGCTGCTATTACCTCAGCCCGATGGTTCTGTACCGACACTGTTTGTCAGCAATGATGGTCCACAGCCGCTGCCTTCCACTGGTCGGTATGAGGTCCGTCGTGGGGATACTGTTTCTATTATAGCCGAGCGCTATCGTGTTCCCCTGGATACTGTTTTGTCCCTGAACAATCTAAATAGCCGGGGCACCATTTACCCCGGGCAGGTTCTCGTGTTGCGTGCCGAAGAAGTACCGGCATTGGTAGCCAGTGCTCAAAATGTCTCCGGAGATATCGAGGTTACCATCGAGCAACCGACGGCAGCTTTTGATACAAGTAGTGATTCACAAGACAGCTCACTCGAAGAAAGTGAACTGGTACTGGATTCCAGCGCTGCTGCGATAGAACCCGATAATAAGGATGTGGCCCAGCAATTACTCGTTGATCTTGAGTCGGACCCTTCCGATTACACGGTCAAGGCAGACAACACGATTGAAATCCAGGCCGCCGAAACTCTTGGTCATTATGCAGATTGGCTTGGCATTCGTGCCTGGGATATACGCCGGCTCAATGACATGGTGTATCGTCAACCGGTGATTATTGGCAAGCGCCTTAAGCTGGATTTCAGCAAGGTGGGTTCAGTGGCATTTGAACAACAGCGCAGACAGTTTCACCGTGATCTCCAGGCATCGTTTTTCCAGAACTGGCGTATCAGGGAAACTGAGCAGCACAGTATCCGCCGTGGGGATTTTCTGGTTAACCTGGCCAGGGAAAAGTCAGTACCTATGTGGCTGTTCCGCCAATACAACCCGGAAGTCGATGCGAGCAGGATACAGATTGGCCAGGTTGTAGTATTCCCAATCGTCGAACGGGTGGAAATCTGACATTACTCGGGCTTTTCCCTATAGTATTTACTGGCAATAAACAGCCAGGTTTCAGGTAATTCATGAATAAGAAAGTTCTGATCTACATTGTTGAAGACAGCGTGCCGAGTGCCATGCTCTACGAGAGCTACCTGAACACGCTGGGTTACAAGGTCAGAGTATTTCATACCGGGATGGATGCGCTGGAAGGGATCAACGACCAGGTTCCCGATGTTCTGATTCTGGATGTTCACCTACCGGGTATCAGCGGCCTGGATATTCTCCGCGAAGTGACTGCAGCTGAACTACCTACCAAAACCATCGTTATCACTTCCGAAACTGAACTTGACCATGCTGTGGGCGCTACCCGTCACGGTGCGTTCGACTTTATTGAAAAACCCTTCAGCAAGGACCGCTTGCTTGTCACCGTCAACAATGCGCTTCGTGAAAGTGAACTCATCAATAGGGTTAAAGCCTATAGTGATGCTGTTGATACGGAAGGTTTTGGTGATTTCATCGGTGCTTCCCCCCCTATGAAACTGGTATACCAGATTATTAATAACGTGGCGCCAAGCAATGCCAATGTTTTTATCACCGGCGAAAGCGGAACAGGTAAAGAGCTATGTGCTTCAGCCATCCACCAGGTAAGTAAGCGTGCTAATGGTCCGTTTATTCCCATTAACTGTGCAGCCATTCCCAAGGATCTGTTTGAGTCAGAAATTTTCGGTCATGTGAAAGGCGCTTTCTCCGGGGCTGTAAAAGACAGGGCTGGGGCAGCAGAGCAGGCCAATGGAGGCACACTGTTCCTGGACGAGATGTGTGAAATGGATTTGAACCTGCAGGCCAAGCTTCTCAGGCTGATACAGTCTGGCACCTTCCAGAAAGTCGGCAGTGAAGATCAGCAGCATGTAGATGTCCGTTTTGTCTGTGCAACCAACCGGGACCCACTGGTGGAAGTGGCTGAAGGCAGGTTCAGGGAAGATTTGTACTATCGCCTGAACGTGGTTCCTATAGATCTCCCGCCATTGCGGGATAGAGGGCATGATGTCATGGCGATTGCCCAGATTCTGCTGGAAAAATTCAACACGGACCTCGGGAAGGAGTTCACCGGGTTTTCCGAAGAGGCCACGGCAATCATGCTCAATTACTCGTGGCCAGGTAATGTCAGGGAATTGCAAAACGTCGTGGAAAACGTCGTCATCATGAATTCCGGGACTCAGATCCTTCCGGATATGATGCCGAACGTTATTCAGGCAAGTGAGACAACTACATCAGACCCACCAGAGGTAAAAGACCCAGTAGCAAATACCAGTCAATCTTTTGTATCGCCTGAAACCCGGACACTTTCGGAAGAGCCGCAGCAGATCACTACAGCTCCGGACAGCCCAGACCAGATCCAGCCACTTTGGCTATCTGAAAAACAGGCTATAGAAGAAGCAATACGCATTTGCCGGGATAATATTCCACTGGCGGCTGCCCACCTGGGCGTGAGCCCCTCTACTATCTATCGAAAAATGAAAGGCTGGGAAAAAGAAGAAAATTAACTTCTTTGCCCCCAGGCGTGCCAACTTTTACATTCCAGCCCTTCTAAAACCATCAATATTTTGCATTATGCAAAATATAGTGTGCTGCAGATCACACCTTATTTGCATTCTGCAAATCACTTTGCAACTCGCATTTCAACAGTCAGCATGTTTCTGGTCCCAAACCCAGGTCTATCAAGAATATATTATTAATAAAAACAGTGAGTTAGCAATTATTTTTACCTTTGTTCGGGGGTTTTTCCAACTCTGGTACGCCTCTCGCAATAACGCTGGTAACGCAACTTTATAAACACGTTTTAAAAAAACGACCTTTGCTAAATCAGAAACATCATGAAAACACGGAACAAAGTACTCGCAACTGTCATCGCCAGCCTGGTAAGCGCTTCCTCTTTTGGCGCCACTACTGATAGTTCACCGGGTTCCACTTCAACAGGTAATGTTGATATCAATCTCCAGGTTCTGGACAGCTTTGAAATCAGCTCACTGACTGTCTCTTCAGCGAACGCTAAATTCTCGCTGGTTGGTGGCCTGGGCAACGAGATTGATTACATGGCAAAACTGGCTGGCACAGCTGGTGGTGCCGCAGCAGCAGCTACAGAAGCGTACAATAGCATTACAGCAACTTTCGCAGGCAGCAGCGTCCGTTAGTGTGGTTCTTCAGACAACGCTTCTGTTGATGTGAGCATCACTGAAGCTGAGATCAGGAGTGCTTCTGCAGACACTTACGACACCCTGACCCTGCTGGTTAACCCTATCTAAGATGATCAGCCTAATCACAGGGCCCGATCTTTGCCACAGCCGGGCCTTTACTCCAGGCAAAATAAAAGAAGTTTTCATGCAAATTTTTTGCGAGGGAAACCAGATGAACACACAAGAATTATTAGTGGATACAAATGTACTTGATAAGCTGGTGAATGACCTTGGTATTGAAAGTGCCAGGAAATTCATGGACTCCCTGGATACTGAATTCCAGAAACGGATTGAAAACCTCAGAAACGCAATAGAGGACAGGTCTTATTACCAAGTTGCCATGGAAGCACATTCATTAAAAAGCAGTGCGCAGATCTCAGGTGCATTCAAGTTAGCTGAAATTCTGATAGCGATGGAGAAACAGGCCAAGGCAGAAGATTCAGCAGTATTCGAACTGGCCCAGGATGCCATTACCACAGCGGATTTAACCCGCTTTGCTTTCCTGGATGTAAAACTCGGATAACAGGAAACATTAATAATATAAAGTTCTCCCTAATACGGCCGCCGGTAGTTGCAGTACCCCTTTTAGCTTCTAACTCACTGTACGGCGGCCGTTCCTTTCTCCAGGGCTTCAGACCCTGCCCCGGTTATCCTGATATTTCGCCGCTTAACCCATCCCAGGCGTGCCCACTTTTACTTTCCAGTCCTTCAAAAGTTATCAATATTACCATTGGCCGCCTGGTGAATGAATCCGGTGAACCCATGGCCAATGCAGTAATCCAGAACGTGGTGGGTATTGCCCTGGCTGACAGTAACGGGATTTTCCAGGCTGAGATAGATCAGGACACAAGTCATTTTGAAGTAAGGCAGGGTTTGAATTCCTGCAGGGTCGATTTTGAAAACCCGCAGATCAACGACACAATCCTGCCACTTGGAACTATAGTTTGTAGGTAAAATCACAATGACTTGTGACTTGTGACTTGTGACTTGTGACTTGTGACTTGTGA
>Ga0181553_10000244_pt1 | contig 45149 bp, 41 predicted proteins | sample 011ome_17_FD_133753 | JGI IMG/M metagenome (GOLD analysis project Ga0181553, IMG submission 133753) | Coastal salt marsh microbial communities from the Groves Creek Marsh, Skidaway Island, Georgia - 011502XT metaG (megahit assembly) | ecosystem: Environmental > Aquatic > Marine > Intertidal...
GATTCAAGTAGTTCAGATGTTTTTACCAGGGGACGGATTAATAGATCATCGCCTCCGACATAGCCGACGCTGGCTGAAACAGCCTCTCCGACCAAGTCAGTATTACGCCCAAAAACAGCAATTTCCTGAATGGCTGGCGCAGGTCTTTGCGCAAAGCCAGACTGAGACGCTAATACTGCACTTAACAAGCTTACCGAAACAGCCAATCTGCTTCTGGAAAATGATCTGGATTTATTCATTCCTGTCACTCTTTTGTTTAACGATTCAAATTTTCAAGGCCCTCATTCCTTCGAGGACATAACTACATTCTATAGATCATTTTTAATTAATTGAGGTAGTTAACTGTTTTATAACTGTTTATGGAAAGTTAACGAAATGTTAAAACTTTGCTTCCTCGACACCACTGCATTTTTTTATTAATAAATGAAAGCTAAGGCTCACACGATCAGAATATTTAAGTTAATATTGTCTGCCCTGTCGGCGAAGTCCTGCAGATTTTTTTTACGCAAATCAATTTGTCTTAACTGTAAAAATTTAAATTAATGTCAGATTTTCCATCCAGTCAACCCAGAAGCTTAGATGCCGCCATAGGCAGTACCAGCAGTCTGAAGTTGCCGCCTCATTCAATTGATGCTGAGCAGGCCGTTCTCGGTGGTCTGATGCTGGATAATAGCGTATGGGACGATGTTGCTGACATCCTGATTGACTCGGATTTTTACCGCAAGGAACACAGCACCATTTATCTTGCCATGCAAAAGCAGAATGATGCAGGTAAACCGATTGATCTGGTAACCCTGGCTGAAGCCCTGGATCACATTAATCAACTTGAATTGTGTGGTGGTCTTGATTATCTGGCCGAGATCGCCAGCAACACACCCAGCACGGCAAATATCCTGGCCTATGCCAATATTATTCGGGAACGCGCCATCCTGCGGCAGCTGATATCGGTAGCCAACCAAATTGCTGACAGTGCCTACAATCCTGATGGTCGTGAAAGTGCTGAGCTGCTGGATCTGGCAGAGCAGCATGTCTTCAAAATTGCCGATGAGCGGCCCAAAGACGGCGGCCCACAAAAGGTTGACCCGCTCTTGAAAAAAGGTCTGAACCGGCTGGAGGAACTTTTCAATGCAGAAGGCAACCTGACCGGCCTGACTACCGGTTTTAAAGATCTGAATAATCAGACCTCCGGCTTGCAGAAATCAGATTTGGTTATTGTTGCCGGCCGCCCTTCCATGGGTAAAACCGCTTTTGCCATGAACCTGGTGGAAAACTATATTTTAAGTAAAGATGAACCGCTTCCGGTACTGGTGTTCAGTCTCGAAATGCCAGCTGAGAGCCTGATTACACGTATGCTGTCTTCGATTGGCAAAGTCGATCAAACCCGCATGCGAAATGGCAAACTGCTGGAAGATGACTGGCCCAAACTGACCCACGCGATTAACAAGTTAACCGGCAAACCTTTATATATTGATGACACTGTTGGCCTTAACCCTACTGAAATGCGCGCCCGTGCCAGAAGGGTTGCCAAAGATCATGACAATAAAATCGGCATGATCATGGTCGATTATCTGCAGTTAATGCAATTGCGAGGCAGTTCTGAAAATCGCACCGGCGAAATTTCTGAAATATCACGGGCATTGAAACTGATGGCGCGTGAATTTGAATGTCCGGTGGTTGCTTTATCACAGCTAAACCGAAGTCTGGAACAACGACCCAACAAACGGCCGGTGATGTCTGATTTAAGGGAATCCGGTGCCATCGAACAGGATGCCGATGTCATCATGTTTGTCTATCGCGATGAAGTTTACAATGAAGACACCGAACATAAAGGCGTGGCTGAAATCATTCTCGGCAAGCAACGTAACGGCCCCATCGGTACCTGCAATCTAAGCTTCATCGGCAAATACACACGCTTTGAAAATTACATGCCAATGAGTGCTGAACAGCAGTTCAATCCCGGGGGCTCCAGTTTCGGAGGCTACGATAACGATCCCGGAGATTTCGACGAGTGATCCATCGGGTTAAAGCGACGATCAATCTCAGTGCTCTCCGCCATAATCTGAACGTCGCCCGTACTTATACCAACAAGCGCAACCTGGTGGCCGTCATTAAAGCCAACGCTTATGGACATGGTCTGCTCCAGGCTGCTGAAGCCCTGCAAGACGCTGATGTCTATGCAGTTACTGATGTTGACGAAGCTGATCAACTGGCAGCCTCAGGCACTGACAAACCCATACTGATATTGCAGGGTCTTATTGAACGCACTGACATTGCCCGTATAGCCCGTGCCGGTTATCAGCTCGTTGTTCACAACACGGAACAATTAAACTGGCTGGAAACAGAACTCGGCAAAGTGGCAAAAGCAACAGCGCTGACCATCTGGCTGAAAACGAATTCCGGCATGAACAGGCTTGGTATTATGCCGGATGATGTTTTGGAAACTTACCAGGCCTTACAAAATAAAAGCTGGTGTCAGAAAGTCATTTTGATGACACATCTGGCCAATGCCAACCTGCTGGATTCGGCCCTTAATCAGCAACAACTGGACTGCTTTACCAAGACCGCTGAACAGGTTCCTGACGCAGAAACCAGTATTCCCGCTTCATCAGGCTTGTTGGCTGATTTTGGCGTGAATGCCAACTGGGTAAGACCCGGCATCATGCTCTACGGCAGTTCACCCTTTCCTTACGCTGATGACAAACTGCGCCGGGAAAAATTTGGTTTACAGGCTGTTATGAGCCTGCAAGCCAGAATCATCACTATCCAGCAATGCAAAGCCGGTGACAATGTCGGTTATTGCTCCCAGTTTATTTGTCCGCAGGATATGCGCATCGGTATCGTCAGTGTAGGTTATGCTGATGGTTATCCCAGCAATGCACCGAATGGCACGCCGGTACTGGTCAATAGCAAACGCACAACGACAGTTGGTCGGGTATCCATGGATATGCTGGCGGTGGATTTGTCTGCTTTACCGGAAGCGCAAATTGACGATGTTGTCACGCTCTGGGGAGAAGACTTATCGCTGGATGAAGTGGCCGAACATACCGGCATACTCTCCTATAATTTAACCTGCAGTATCGCCTCGCGAGTAGAAAGAGAGTATTTATCTTAGTATGGCTAAACAAAAATCAGCCTATGTCTGTAATGATTGCGGTGCCGAACACGGGCAATGGCAGGGACAATGTTCCAGTTGCGGTGAGTGGAACACACTATCAAAAATAAATCTTGGTCCTGCCAAGGCGCCTTCTGCTGCAGCAAACTTTAAACGTCAGGGTATTACCGGCAGCCTCTCTACTGTCAAAACACTGAATGATATTAATCTTGATGAGCAGCCACGCATTGCAACTGGCATCAGTGAATTTGACCGGGTACTGGGTGATGGTATTGTGCCTGGTTCTGCCATCCTGATCGGTGGTAATCCTGGCGCCGGGAAAAGTACCCTGTTGCTGCAGATCCTGTGTAAATTATCTCAGGACATCAAAGCGCTCTATGTCACCGGCGAAGAATCCCTGCAACAAGTAGCCATGCGCGCCAAGCGCCTGAATCTGCCTACCGATAAACTCTTGATGCTGGCTGAAACCAATATTAATGAAATCACCAATGTTGCCCAGGAACACCAACCTAAAATAATGGTGATTGATTCCATTCAAGTCATGCACAGCACCGATATTGCTTCCGCACCCGGATCTGTTAGTCAGGTACGCGAATGCGCTGCCTATCTGGTGCAATACGCCAAGCAAACCAACACTGCCATTTTTCTGGTGGGACATGTCACTAAAGACGGCAATCTGGCCGGCCCGAAAGTGCTCGAGCATATGATTGACTGTTTTATGATGCTGGAAGGCGGTGATGACTCACGCTACCGCACCCTGCGTGGACAGAAAAACCGTTTCGGCGCCGTCAATGAGCTGGGTGTTTTTGCCATGACCGAAAGCGGTCTTAAAGAAGTAAAGAATCCTTCAGCGATTTTTCTTGCACGTACCGAAGAAATTTCTCCCGGTTCTCTGGTCACTGTTTTATGGGAAGGCACACGACCCTTGTTAGTGGAGATTCAGGCGCTGGTAGACAGCTCTCAATTTGGCAATCCACGCCGTATCGCGGTTGGCCTTGATCATAATCGGCTGGCCATGCTACTGGCTGTCCTGCACAGACATGGTGGCCTGTTTATGGCAGATCAGGATGTTTTCGCCAATGTCGTGGGTGGAGTGCGGGTAAGCGAAACCAGTGCCGACCTGGCCCTGATACTTGCGATCGTTTCAAGCTTTAAAGACAAGGCCCTTGATCAGGAGCTGGTTGTATTTGGCGAAGTCGGCCTTGCCGGTGAAATTCGTCCTGTGCCTAATGGGCAACAACGCCTGCAGGAAGCTGCCAAGCATGGTTTCACCCGGGCTGTTGTACCAAAAGCCAATGCGCCAAAACAGGCCATCAAAGGCATGCAGGTTATTCCTGTGGCGCGATTAAGTGAGGCTATTGGCGCACTGTGACCGCCCTTCAGGAACAGTAAATTCTGTTGTAAATAATTATTGCTTTTCAGCAACAAAATGCTATTGTGCGCCACCTTTTTTCTTCGGCAACCAATAAGTAATGCCTGATCCTAATTCAGCTGATCCACACCTTACTGCCATTCAGGAACCCGCCAAGTTTGGCACTGTACTCGGTTATGCTCCCGGTAATGTTGCCATCTACTCATCTGATTACAACACTGCAGATGAAAAAGAACTGCCCAATCGTCATGCTTATCGCAGTTATGTCGATGACATTTTTATGGGCTATAAATGGCAGTGTGTTGAGTTTGCACGGCGCTGGATGTATCTGAATAAAGGTTACATTTTTGACGATGTCCCGATGGCTTACGACATTTTTCAGCTCAGCCACGTCCGAGTTATCAAAGGGAAAAAACCGGAAAGGTTAACGTTAAAATCATTTAAAAACGGGTCATACCGACGCCCCGAGCCAGGCTGCATGCTCATCTGGGACGAAGGTGGAGAATCGAAGTGACGGGCCATGTCGCGATTGTGACAGAGGTCTATGCCGACAGAATCCGTCTGGTCGAACAAAACAATCACCACCATGTCTGGCCCGAAGGCCAGAATTTCTCCCGTGAATTAAAAGCACAAATTGCCGAAGATGGGGCCTACTGGATTGAAAGTTCTTTTGCTGATGCGCCTTTGTTAGGCTGGGTCATTCAAACCGATGATGAAACCAATGCCGTCATTCATACACCTCCCAGAAAAAACATGTTTGCCATTCACATGCGGGAATCCAAACAAAACATAAACCCGGCACAATCCTGGTTAAATATTGCCAATGAAGATGAGGCTACTTTTGTCAAAATGATGGGAGGTCATCATCTGACCAGCAACCCTGATAATTACAACAAGTATCTGGTCATCAGTGAGACGGCAGCAAAAGAATTAAAGCGCGCCACCAATGAACTGCATGCCCTGTTTCTGCATGCCACGGACTACGTCCTGCAACATGAGGAGATTCTGGAAAAATTCAATCTCCCCAGAGTTTTGTGGCAACGTATCAAACAGTCCTGGGATAACCGCCGCAATGAAATGATCACTGGCCGCTTTGATTTCTGTCTGCATGACCAGGGACTCAAGGTTTATGAATACAATTGTGATTCTGCTTCCTGTTATATGGAATGCGGTAAAGTTCAGGACAAATGGGCAGAACATTTCGATGTGGCGGAAGGACGCAGTGCCGGCAGTAAATTACATAAAGAACTGGTAGAAGCCTGGCGTAATAGTTCTGTTAAAGGCGTTCTGCATATTCTCCAGGACAAGGATCTGGAAGAAACCTATCACGCGTTGTTTATGAAGGAAGCAATGGAGCAGGCAGGTATTAGCTGTAAGGTGCTAAAAGATTTCAATACCCTGAGCTGGAATGCACAGGGACAAATCACTGACGCTGAAGGTATTGAAGTGCGTTGGGTCTGGAAAACCTGGGCCTGGGAAACAGCGCTGGATCAATTACGGGAAGAATGCGAACAGGATGATAGCCGTATGGATGCTTATGAATTTGATCAGGTCAGAACCGGCAGTCCGCGACTGGTCGATGTCCTCTTGCGTAGCGAAGTTGTGGTTTTTGAACCTTTATGGACCCTTATCCCCAGCAATAAAGCCATTCTTGCTGTACTCTGGATGCTCTTCCCGGATCACCCTTTCCTGCTTAATACGCAATTCAGTCTGACAAATGAGTTAAAGCTAAACGGCTTTGCCGAAAAGCCTATCGCCGGCCGTTGCGGCCATAACATCAGTTTGATAGAGAAAAACACCGTGCTGGAAGCCACCGGTGGAAAATTTGAAAACCAGGATGTGATTTATCAGGAGCTGTGCATGCTGCCTCAAGTAAATAGGCTCAATATTCAACTGTGTAGTTTTAGCGTCGAGGGTTCCTACGCTGGCGCCTGTATGCGCACTGACAACTCTGTCCTGATTACCGGAGACAGTGACCTCCTGCCCATGAGAATAATTGAAGACGATGAATTTCATCCTGCGTAATTAACTTTCCCACAGCTTTATCACAGGCTTATACTCTGACAGTGTTCCCTCACTGTGTTAACATTTTTAGCCATGACCTCAAGCCTGATTCCTGAACGCCCTTTACTAATTTCCCCAACCCTGGCAGCAACTATCGGGCTTGAAGAAACCGTCATGCTTCACGTCATCAGCGAATTATTTTTGCAACACCCCGTCATCGTCCGCAAACAACTGCGCTGGACTGAACTTGATTACGCTATTCTGCAAAAAGCCATGCCCTTCTGGACTTTAATTGATATTAAGCGAGTGCGGCAAAACCTAGTGGAGAAAGGACTCATTTATCTGGAGGCCGTTGCAGAAAATGCCGATACTTTTCTGATAGCCATTAATCAACCTCATGAATCAAAGACCGAGCTGCCTGCCGCCAGCCCCAGAAAACCAAGCAGCCTGAACTCTGTCTTTAATCGCGCAGACGCCAGTGGCAAGGCCAGTTTTATTCCCTCAAACTGGCAACCCAGCGAAGACCTTTATCAGCAGTTACAACAGCACAATATCCCCAGAGAATTCATCGAGCAGCGGGTTAAAAGTTTTATTATGTATTGGCGTGAACGGCAAAAAGCCCAGTACTCATGGCACAATACTTTTCTGAACTGGATTCTAAAGGACTGGCGCAAGGAACAAAGTTTCCAGGGCGCCAAAGAACTCGAGTCAGACATGAGCAGCACCTGGCGGCCTAATGAGGAAGCCCTCGATATTCTGGAAAATGCCGGTGTTAACAGCATCTTCATCGAAGACTCCATTCCTGAATTCATTCTTTACTGGAAAGAGCGCGGGCTTGTCACCAGCACCTGGAATACCAAATTTATTGCGCATATTAGGCGCCAGTGGGCCAAATTTACGCTGGCGGTGGAAAATGATCCGACACCGCGATTAATCCCAGCGGACTATCAACCCAGCCCGGCCTGTTTTGAAGTGCTGGCGATGGCCAATATAGATGAAAATTTTGCCCGTGAACAAATTAAAGAATTCATTTTATATTGGCAGGATCGTAAAGAAGCTCACCCATCCTGGAATACAAAATTTTTACAGCATGTGAAATATAAATGGGCGCATCATTTACAGTCTAATCTTCCAAGTTCACAGCAACTACAAAACAAGATTTCTCAATTAACTGATAGAAGTTGGGCAGACTAAGAATAGAAACTCCTGCGCTTTCTACGCTTCGCTCGTGTCCTTTCTTTTAGTTGGTTTTAGTTGGTTTAAAAAGAGTTCGCCAGCGTGAAAGTAACAATTCTTAAATATTAATTCAGTATTGCTATTACTTTTTTATATTTATGAAAATATTATTTAAATAATGACTGAAATCGATTTTTCAAAACTGGCTGACGATATCAAAATCTGGGGTCGCGAGCTTGGTTTTCAGCAAATTGGTATTAGTGATATAGATCTCAGTGACGCTGAAGCACATCTGCAAAACTGGCTGGCAAATAATTTTCATGGGGAAATGGACTATATGCAACGGCATGGCGCCATGCGCAGCCATCCTGAACAACTGGTCCCCGGTACTTTGAGAATTATTTCAGCACGCATGGATTATTTGCCGGCAGAACCACAAAGTATCAAAGTATTAAATAATTCATCACTGGCTTATATCAGCCGTTATGCGCTAGGACGGGATTATCACAAAGTAATCCGTCAACGCCTGCAAAAACTGGCTGACAAAATACAACAAAGTACGGGCGATTTTGGTTACCGTGCTTTGGTTGACAGCGCGCCTGTCCTGGAACGTGCAATTGCTGAAAAAGCCGGGCTCGGCTGGATCGGGAAAAATACCATGCTGATTAATAAAAAAGCCGGCTCATGGTTTTTTCTTGGTGAACTTTTTACTGATCTGCCCTTGCCTGTTGATAATAAAGCCGGCAATCATTGCGGGACTTGCCGTAGCTGCCTGGATGTCTGCCCGACCGATGCCTTTGTTGGCCCCAATAATCTGGATGCCCGCAAATGTATTTCCTATCTGACTATCGAATTAAGAACAGCCATTCCGGAAAAGCTGCGTTCCTTGATTGGTAACCGTGTTTTTGGTTGTGATGACTGCCAGCTGTGCTGCCCCTGGAATAAATTTTCTTCGCCAACACGGGAAAAAGACTTTTCACCCCGCCATGAACTTGACCAGAGCGAGCTCATTACCTTGTTTAACTGGACTGAAAGTGAATTTCTGGAAAAAACAGCTGGTTCGCCCATCAGAAGAATAGGTTATGAGTGCTGGTTGAGAAATCTCGCGGTGGGCCTGGGTAATGTAAAAACTAATGCAGAAAGCAGTCCGGCAATAAGGGCAGCCCTGCAAAATAAAATTGAACACCCTTCTGCTTTAGTGAAAGAACATGTGCTTTGGGCGCTGGCTCAACATGCTTAACAGAATCATTGAATATTTAGCACGGGACGGAAATCATTTATCCTAGGAAACGGATCATTGGAGACAGCCATGAAAAAAGTCAGACAACTTTTAATAATTTCAATACTTACCGGCTTTGCCATTTTTGCCTCACCTCTGTTTGCCCAGAATTTTAGTTCAGCCTGGCTTGAAATTGATCAGCAAGAACAGACTCAAGTCATGGCCTTTGCTGAAGACTTTAAAAGTTTTATAGCTCGTGCCAGGAGCGAACTCTGGTTTGTTCGGGAAGGTGTGGCCTTTGCTGAAGCTGAAGGTTTCCAGCTTTGGACTCCGGCAGTTGATGCTGCGGCCATGACACCCGGATCCCGCTGGTATGCTGTTAATCGCGACAGAACTGTGGTGCTTTTTATCATCGGTAATGAGGCTATCTCCGAGGGCATTAGAATTGTGAATACGCATATTGATTCACCACGGATTGAATTTAAAACTATTTCGCTCAGAGACAGAAACGGCGCTGTCACCATTGATACTCAGGTGCATGGCGGCATAAAAAATTATCAATGGGTCAACATACCCCTGGGAATCATTGGCCGGGTGGACAAGACTGATGGCTCTACCATATGGGTTGAAATCGGTTTGGATGAAAATGATCCGGTCTTGCTGATTACCGATCTGGCGCCACATGTCGATGCTGATTACCGGGACAGAAGCCAGCGTGATGTGATCCGAACCGAAGAACTTGAACCAATTATTGCCTCCCTGCCGGTTGATAATGAGCCGCAATTTGCTATGCCTTCGGATCGTTTACTGGCAATTCTGGATGATCAATATGGCATAGAGGCTGATGACTTACTCTCTGCCGATCTTCAAATAATACCTGTCACTCGCCCACGTGATGTAGGACTCGATCGTGCCCTGGTCGCAGCCTATGGCCAGGATGATAGAGCAACAGCCTACGTCAGTCTGCGTGCTATTGCTGATGTCGGCGTGCCTGAGCAAAGCGTGTTTGCCTATGCCGTAAACAATGAAGAAACCAGTTCATGGAACACCGGCGTAAACTCAGAATGGTTCAATAGCCTGATTGCAGAATTGATTGCAGCCACTTCCGGCTCTTTCAACGATCTGGCCTTAAGAAGAAGTTATGCTCAGAGTAAAGTCCTGGTCAGTGACACTACCACAGCATTGAATCCAATATTCCCTTCGCCACAAAACCAGATGCTCACTTCCCGCCTGGGTTATGGTCTGGTCGTGAAAGAATATGGCGCGGGACGCGAAGCCAACTCGGAATTTTTTGCCCATATACGCGGTGTTTTTGATGATGCCGGGGTTAAGTGGCAAACGCATTCTTATGATGCCGGTTATGGTGGCGGGACAATTGCAGCCTGGTTTGCCGGTCAGAATATGGATGTTATTGATGTCGGCATCGGCATAGTCAGCATGCATTCACCCTACGAGCTATCATCCAAAATCGATTTGTGGGAGCTTTATGGTGGCTTTAAGGCTTTTTATGAAGCCGGCGAATAAAAGCCAAGTCTCTCATCAAATTATTTTCTGACTTCTAAGATAATTTCTCGTCAGTTCTATTCGTAATTGAGCATTTCCTGGTGCCGGGGCACTATGCATATTAAACGCAAAGTAATGCAGACCTGTATCATTTTCGATAAAGCCCACATACCAGAGTACGGCGTTATTCTCTCCAACTAAAGCCGCCCCGGTTTTTGCATACATTTTATAGGTATCAGTCTCTTCCACTAGCATGATTTCTTTCAAACCATCCAGGCTTTCCTGCTTTAAAGCAAACTCATTGTGATAGAGCTTCTGTAAAAATTCGATTTGTTCCAAGGCAGAAATTTCCAGGCTGCCATCAACCCAGAAACTATCAAGACCGGATGAAATATCACGATTGCCGTAATTAAAAACAGCCAGATAATTTGCCATATTCTGCTGCCCGATAGCACTGGCTATGCTGCGGTATATCGGATAAACCGAGTTCTGGAATGCGCCCCTTAAATCATAAGTCTGTGTTGCCCAGCCAGGCTGCCACCAGCTTTCTTCTGGATATTTATCCAGATCAACGGCAAGTAACTGATCCGGACCTGACAGCGTGTTCGTTTCCAGTGCAATTAAGGAATTGGCTATTTTAAAGGTGGAGGCCGGGGTAAACCGTTCAGAAGCTCTTGCCTGGTTTACGGCAAACAGCGCATCATCCCCTTCACTGTAAAGCACAAAAGTGCAGTTATTCTCAGTGACACTGCAATAATCTGTATCGATACTGGCGCATGCCTGCATCAATAATCCTAACAAAAATACTGTAAGGGTTTTCACCGACATGCTCCTTTTACCTTTCCTGTTTCAAGCCTCTTTATAAGAGGCAAGATAAGAGACAAGTTTCACTTATCGAATATTCAGAAGCGGTAATTAAAACAGCAAACTATGGCAAAGCCAGGAATAAATTATGTCGGAAATCTGATACGCCCCGACCTTATACGCAAACGCAATAAAAAATGTCTGTCGTTGCTGACTCAGCTTCCAGAGCCGCTCTCAGAATCATGCCCCGTATAAAAATCAGGCTCGTGTTTTCTGACAACTTCTGAATCTGTTGCCCAGGCGTGGCAGGTATTCAGGACAAAGGGCCTTTCCGAATCTGATGTCTTGTTGCTGCCTAATTTATTGCTGCCAGCTTTGGCTTTCATCGGCATGATGGTTTGTATCGCGGCTGTCGCTAGAGGAAACAACAGCTCTGTTATATGGGTACAACCGGCAACGCCACCAACTTTCTGTCTTATGGTCTGGCGCCAGCCTGCACCGATCGTAAGACCAATCAGGGCTTTATAATTCGGCGTAATATCCGGGCACATTTCAAAAGGACTGTTATCCGTTACTGCTTCAATATCTTTTATTGTTAACTCATCATCAACAGTAACCCTGACTAACATTTCATGCAGTGCCTCACCAACTTCAATTTTATTACGCCAGGAATTATCAATAGGATAAGTTTTGGTATCTGTAAGATGCCCTTCTATATCCCATAACCCATCTTCACGCCTGTAACCTTTATAGGATACAGTGCGGGTATGCAGGTGTTCTCTTGGTGCCGGTGTTGAGAGAGGCATTTCTAATTCATCTTATCTGAGTACTGTTGCTGGACGCTGTTACCGCGGTACCATCTCACCACGCAGATAAACACTCACGATACGACGAGTATTGGTAATGTCATCCAGTGGGTTTGCTTCAAGCACAATAAAATCTGCGCTTTTACCGGCTTCCACTGTTCCCAGTTCATTAAAACCTAAAAGCTCGGCTGAGTTTTGGGTAGCAGCAACAATTACATCTGCCGGAGACATGCCTGAGGCTACCATGTCTTCCATTTCAATATGTGGCCCCCAGTATGAATTTCCATCGGTTCCCATCGCTATTGTCATTCCGGCTGCGTTGAGTCTTGCCAGATTTCTTGCCTGAATGCCAAAAGCGTCCTGTACCTCCGGGCGGTCAATATTTGATGCTTCAAGTTGAGACAGTTCCTCCGCAGGCATCAAACCTTGTAACCAGCTGAGGTCTGTCGGCACACCGCGGTAAGGCAAATTGGGGATAAGCACCACATTGGGTCTGGCCAGCACCATATCCACAAACTCGTCATCGATGTCCTGATCCCGGACGCCGTGGGCAAAGATATCAATACCTGCCTCCAGTAAACCTTTGGCATCTTCGAGCCTGAAAATATGTGCAGCAACCGGCTTATTATTCTGATGTGCTTCATCGATAACCGCGCTATACAGTGCCGGGCTCAATCGTTCATATTGTCCACGATCATCAACCCATATTTTTATCACATCAACATCACGTGCCACTTCGACACGGACTGCCAGGCGGGCTTCCTCCTCTGTGGTCACCCAATGCGGAATTTCAGTACGCCCGGGCTCCGGCGAGGTTATGCCACGCCCGGCTGACAGATAACGTGCAGCATTGGGAATAATTTCATTCCGTATTTCCAGTGGCGTATCAAGTCCATCCTGGCCAAGGCTCTGGGCTGCGACGACACCCATACGCGCACGATTCTCCAAATCAGCAATCAAGGCATCACGACTGGTGTTCAGATGAACATGCGTATCAATGATTGCAGGCATCACGGTCATACCACTGAGATCTACGCGTGTCGCTCCTGCAGGTGAAGTCATTGCCGCCGTTGAGCCGACTGTGACAAACAGGCCATCTTCAACTGAAAAACTGGCATTTTCGATGACTTCGCCATTGCCAATAATCAGACGTGCCCCTTCATAAATAATGGCATCGGAAACCGGCGCAGGTGTAAGTGCAGGCATTGGATCTTCAGCCGTAGGTTCAGAACATGCTGTAAATAAACAAACGAAAGCCAGCGAGCTTAATGTAAATAGTGACGATCGTGATTGATGTCTGGTTTTAGTCTTCATAATTCCTCTTTCTAAAATTAACGTTTGCTGGCCCAAAGCTAGTAAAGTCTGACTCAGGATTCAGTCACTTTTGGTTTTACGGTAAATTCACCGACATTTGCTACAGCAACTTCCACTTCAGTCCCTGCGGGCAACACCTGATCACTTTTTACACGCCATTCAATACCGGAATAACGGTAATTAATCGTTTGCCCCGGCGCGACATCGCCAGTGAGAATAAAACTGTGTCCCACCAGATCACCACTGGCTGGCGTATGGTCTACGTGACTCTGCATATCCTTTAATGGCTTCCATAACAACACGGCCAGTAACCCACTCAAAATGGCAACTGACGCGAAAGCTACCGTCAGACTCAGGGGCAACAATCCCAGCACCATTAACAAACCCGTGATTAAACATGCCAGGCCAACGAAAAATAGAATGAAGGATGAAAAGGCAAACACCAGCATTTCAACAGCCAGTAAGGCAATACCAAGAAATAATAAAATGCCGCTCAGGCTAGCAATAAGCCACTCCATCTTACTTTTCCTCTTCTGAATTATGTTTGTTTAGCGTTTGAATAATGCTCATTGCCTGCGCCACGATATTAGCAGCATCTGTTCCACTATCAGGTAATAGTACAACTGACGACTCCCTGGCTATAGCGGCTTTGGCTGCAATCGCCTTGGTACCCAGATCCAGCTGCACGGCTTTCTGGCCTTCCTCTGTATTGGCCGCCTCCCCAACTTTTCTCAAGGCTTCAGCCTGCGCTTCGGCAACTGCCAGAATTGCCTGTGCTTCACCTTCAGCCCGTAAAATCTGTTGAGCCTTATCCGCTTCTGCTGCTAGCACAACAGATGCTTTCTGACCTTCCGCCACATTAATCGCTGACTGTCGGTCACCTTCAGATTCCAGAATCTGCGCACGCTTTACACGCTCTGCCTTCATTTGTGCTTCCATGGCATCCATGATTGAGTTCGGCGGCACAATGTCCTTGATCTCATAACGCATCACCTGAATACCCCAGGGTGCCGCTGCATCATTGATGGCATTGACAATATTGGCGTTGAGCTGATCTCTTTCTTCGAAGGTTTTATCCAGCTCCATTTTTCCCAGTTCGGAGCGCATTGTCGTCTGTGCCAACTGGGTAACGGCAAAGCCATAATTGTCGACACCATAGGTTGCCTTATACGGATCAAGCACACGAAAATAGAGCACTCCGTCCACCGACAAACTGATATTGTCTTTGGTGATACCGCTCTGACTTGGGACATCGACAGCCTGCTCCTTTAAAGAGCGCTTGGCAGCTACGCGGTCAATAAAAGGAATAATAAAGTTAAGTCCTGCTGACTTGGTGGACTGAAATTTACCAAAACGCTCTACCACAAAAGCGGTATTATGCGGCACAAATTTAATGCCCGATTTCAGGACAATAATAACAGCGACCAAAAAGATAATAGCCACTTGCAGATTATTAACGATAAAGTCCATTTCGCCTCCTTTGAATTATTCTTACCCAGCATTCATGCATTTGAGCTCAGATAATAGCCCTATCAACTTGCCATTTCACCGTTTTTAACATCATTCCGTCAACCACGCAGGAACCAGGGTACCTTGACTTGATAGGTCTAAGCTTTCATCTCATATCCTTTTATAAAAAATAATCTTACTCTGACCCCTTTGATGTCTGCTTTAGGTATACTTTGCAGGCTTTATCTGAACAGGAAGAACCCAGGAAACTATTTTGGCCGAATCTTTTGCCTCACTGAACAACCTGCTGATACTGTGTCTGGCCTTTATCAGCGGCTTTATTATTATGTCAATCGAACTGCTTGGCGGGCGCATACTCGCGCCTTACTTTGGTAGCAGTATATTTGTCTGGGGCAGCATTATTACTGTCTTTATGCTGTCTTTATCGCTGGGTTATTTGCTGGGCGGCAGACTTTCCCTGCACAATCCGAGTCTGAAACAGCACGGCAGTTTTTTTGTACTGGCCGCAGTTTTACTGGCACCATTGATTTTATTTGGCAATCAACTGATGGAAGCACTTTTCCTTGTCATCGAAGACCCGCGTTATGGTTCTCTAATCGTTTCCATGATCTTGTTCTTTCTGCCAACGGCTGTGCTTGGCATGATTGCACCCTATTCGGTTCGTCTGCTGGTGATAGACAGTCAGCATAGCGGACATGTCGCTGGTACGCTGTATTTTGTCTCCACAATGGGCAGTGCGCTGGGGACACTGGCAACATCTTTTTATCTGGTGCTGTGGTTTGAAGTTAATCAGATATTAATCACCATGGGTTTAATCCTGCTTACGTCCGGCTTACTGGCCATTTATTCAAGTAAAACTTTTCACAAAAATTCTACAGTGGTCAGTTCCCCATGATCAGAAATTCGATGAAATACTGGATTGCAAGTTTTGCCTGTTTTTTTCTGGCGAGTTTTTTCGTTTTTCAGGAGGGTAATGCCCAACGAGGCATTCGTGAAATTCATCAGGAACGCTCGCTCTATCGCAATATTATTGTGACTGAGGATTCAACCAGACGTTGTTTACGTTTTACGATTACAAGACGAACCGGACAAAACCAGTCCTGTCGATTTTTAGAAAATCCTCAAGAGCTGGTTTTTCCCTACGCAAAAATGACATTGTCCAGTTTACTGATTCAGGATAATCCACAACGTATCTTAATCATTGGCCTGGGTGGCGGGACATTGCCTGAGGTCTACCATACTTTATTCCCTGAAGCGGAAATCATTATTTCCGAAATAGATGAAGCCGTATTAAATGTGGCAGAAGAGTTTTTTGAATTTGAGCAAACTGATCTTATAAAAGTCGATATTGGTGACGGCCGGGTTTATGTGAAACGCGCGGCATTACGCAACGAAGTTTTTGATCTGGTTATCATTGATGCTTTTAACGGGGAATATATTCCCGAGCATTTAATGACTGAGGAATTTTTGGAAGAAATAAAATTGTTACTGCCTGAAAACGGCATGCTGGTTGCCAACACCTTTTCCACCAGCCGTCTGTATGATGCAGAATCCCAAACTTATCAGAATGTATTCGGAGAGATCATTAATCTGCGTATGTCGAATACCGGCAACCGCATTATTATGGCGTCCATGCAGGAGCTGCCGGACCTGTTTACGCTGAACCGGCGCGCTGCCAACTGGCGTAGCCGACTGGAAATGTTTGGCATGGATGTTACCGATTATCCGCAACATATGAGCAAAGAAGTGGACTGGAATACGGATGAGAGACCGCTTACAGATCAGTATTCGCCAGCAAACCTTTTAAATAATTAGCATGGTTATAGCTCGGTATTACTTCGTTAAAAGTTTAATTTAACTCAGTCATTTACAGTATCAGCAAACTCCTTCATTAAATTAAACTTTTGCCTCGTTCTACCTTCGCTTAAAGAGCATATAAGGTTCGTATTTTTACGCGCTTAATACGTATAAAAAATTAAATTTTCTTAGAAGCCCCTTTGAATTCATTCATGTGCTATCGGCTTATCGGTAAACAGAAAATCCTTTAATTCATGATCAAAGGTCGGATCTTTGCGGCGAATCCATTCCAGGGTCATGGCCGCGTGCTCTTTTTCTTCATCCCGGTTATGTGCCAGGATGGCTTTAAGCTCTGGATCCTTGCAGGCATCTACCCGCTGGTTATACCAGTCAACGGCTTCCAGCTCTTCCATCAGCGAAGTAATTGCCCGATGCATGTCCCGTGTTTCATCACTTAGTTAGTTAATGGGTTCGTGATAACCTTCATTGGCCATTGTTTTCTCCTGTCTCGTTTCTCAGTTAATTATTTTCTGCCAGCCAGGTATGTTTCCCAACTGCCACTTGCTATGAAATTTGATTCTAATACAGCCTGATTATAAACATATACCCAGGCCTCTATCTGCGGTTCAAGTAAATTAATCAGGATTCTCTTATAAAGCGATGTCTGATCATCGTCCGGCTGATAGTCTTCAAACTCATCGAGAATTGTAAGAACAGCCTGATTTGAAAAACTGTAAAGTTCTGCATGCACAATATCTGACTTATGCTTACTCAGCGTCAACCCGGGATAGTCGCCCAGATCATACAGCTTTGCGGCCAGCTGGCACTTCCCCAGCAATGTTAGTTGGCCACTTAAGCCAAGTGCCTCTTGTGTCGTGAATGGTGACATGAGTGAGCCATAGAGCGCCAGATATGATGAAGAGTCTGGTGTTTTTTGTTTTTTCGATTTTTGCACTATTTGAGTTAGCTCACTTTCATTTCAAGAAAGAAATCTATATTTTAAGTATAAATTAATTTTCCCCGATCTTTCCAAGCAAGTTCAAGAACCGGCTAACGTCTATATATGCTTTTATCCTGATCAGTGTGTTACTGAGTCAGCCCATATATAGTCAAGAGGAAGAAAATACCATTCCTGCTGAAGGCTCTTTTGGTCTTGGTTGGCTTGATCAAGGGCAGTCCTTTGCTTCAAATTCAGTCAATAATTTTGCAAAAACAGTAGATCGGTTTTTTGGTGAGCCCCGTAGCGACCTGGAAGCAGCCTACTCAACATTAAGAATCACAACAGAGTATCTCTGGCGGCAAAACAACAGCTCAGATACCTCCCTCCACCTCCGTGGCAAAATACATTTACCTGTCGCCAATGAGCGCTTGAGTTTATTATTTTCTGAAGATGAAGGTGAAGGCACAGACTTTTATGATCAGCTGGATATAGAAAACCCGAATCAGGAATCCATCAATGCCAACCTGCAGTTTAATATTCTAAATAAACTAAGGAACCGTCTCGATTTCAGACTTGGATTACGATCATCACTACGGGCAAAAGCCAGCATTCGTTACCGTTATGAATTACCAAGCGGCAATGATATGCAACACCGCTTTGCAAATACTTTGTATTTTATTGATGGTGATGGCTTTGGTTCGCTTTCCCGCTATGAAATCGACAAAACATTATCAAACACATCACTGATTCGCTGGGGAAATGACTTCCGTGTAGAAGAGAATGTATCCGGGGCACGCTGGAGTAGCCAGTTGAGTTATTCCCGTCAGGTTTCAGATCAAACAGCCTTACTTTACTATTTTGGCATTAATGGTATTACCCAGCCAGGATTCATTACTGATTATGGGCTTGGCTTCAGGTTCAGAAAAAACATCGGCCGTCCCTGGCTGTTTGCCGAGCTGGAACCAGGACATTCCTGGAGTAAATTAACTGAGCATAGCTCACGTCATGGAAATTTTTATCTATTTTTGAGGCTGGAGGCAGCAATAGGAAGAATTTAAGTTCCAGAAAACATGGCAAACACTTCTTCTTCGGTCATGTCTTTTGTTTTATTGGCAAAGTGGTAATAAGTCGGCTTTTTATCGATAAATACCTGATGGTCAAAGTCCAGTTCATCATCCAGATCAAATATTCCAGCGGGCAAAAAGTACTGCTTACTTTGCTTCAGTCGATAAAACAAGTGTGTCCCGCATTGGTTGCAAAAACCACGTTCCGCCCATTCAGATGAATCAAACACCGAAACCTGATTACTCCCAACAATTTCAACCTCCCCTTCACACTGCAGTGCCAGAAAAGGTCCTCCACCCCAATGACGACACATGCCACAGTGACATGCGCCTACACTTTTTTGCAGCGCTTTGGCTTCGATTTCCACAGCACCACATAAACATTGCCCCTTGGCATCAATAGTATCACTCATGGTTTAAGCTCCTCTTTGCCTTTGACCAACGCCTTTACGATCATAGACTCAATATCTGTTATCCATTTTTCTGATCTTTTGGATGATTTATGCCATCAAGAATAATAATGTCTTCTATCAACAAAGGGTTTACTCCTTCCAGGTTGGCGACATTGTAAGCATATTCATCCGGGTTTGCTCGACGCCTGTGATGCGTATAAATACCACAGTTTTTGCAAAAAAAATGTTCAGCAACTTTAGTGTGGAACTGATATTTGGCAAGTGAGTCCTGGCCTTTAATGATGGTGATATTTTCCAGCTTTGTTGGTGCCATAACTGCGCCGCGACGTCGGCAGAAACTACAATTACAACGCATGGGGCTAACAATTCCATCCGGCAGATTAATCAACAGCTCAACGCTACCACAATGGCAGGTAGCTTTATGCTGTGGAAGAATTTTAGTGTCACCTACTTGTTTGAGCACGGCTGCATCCTCTCTTACTATTTCTTACTACTTATTCAGAAGGAACTTCGATTATGCCTTCGAGATATTTAACTGCCTTACCTGAAATAAATACGCGATCACCTTTAAGCTCCAAAAACAAATCTCCACCGCGTTGAGACAATTGCCGTGCCTTAAAGGATGTTTTTCCTAACTTATCTGCCCAGTAAGGGGTCAGTTTTGTATAGGCAGAACCTGTCACGGGATCTTCATCAATTCCGGAAGCCGCTGCAAAAAAACGTGCGACAAAGTCATAGTCTTTGCCTGGTGCAGTGACTATTACACCTCGGGCATCCGTCTTCCTGATCAAGTCATGGTTCGGTGTTATATTTTTGATGATTTCTTCGTTGTCGTACACCAGTACATAATCCATGTTCTTTAAACATTCCAGTGGTTTTGCCGCAATAGCCTTTTCCAAAGTAGGCGGCAGTAAACAAGGTTCAGGCTTCTGACTGGGGAAATTCAGTGTCAACATCTCTGCGTCTTTAGTCACCATTAGTTGGCCGGATAAAGTATTGAAAATAATTTCTTCCTTGCCATAGCCAAGCTCATTAAATAATACAAATGCTGTTGCCAGCGTTGCATGACCACAAAGTTTGACTTCGACTTTAGGCGTAAACCAGCGCAACTGAAAAGCATCTCCATCAGGGACAAAGAAGGCTGTTTCTGCCAGATTATTCTCAGCGGCAATTGCTTGCATCAAGCTGTCATCCATCCACTCATCCAGTGGCACTACGGCAGCGGGATTGCCAGCAAAGCTTCTATTGGTAAAAGCATCTATCTGAAACATTTTTAGTTGCATATAAAGAAGCTATATAACAAGTGATATTTAATTTTGCTGCTTATGGCTGCCATCACACAATGGCTTATTTCCCGAAATTTTACAGCCGCAGAAAAAAACTTTTCTTGTTGCTTCAGCTTTATAGGGCATGGGAGAAAACTCTGTGCCCTGATGAGAGCCGTCACAAAATGGCTGTTTATTACTGCGTCCACAGGCGCACCAATAATAAGATTTGCCTGCCTCTACCTCTGCTGCAAACGGTGTATCTGATGCTCTTATGGGTTCACTCATAACCTTTCTCCTGTCCTGAATTCAAATAGCCAACTGCTACCATATTTTTACACGTTGTGAAGGAGGCAGATAAAGGGCATCGCCTACCTGCACATCAAATGCCTCATACCAACTGTCAATATTACGCAATGTGCCATTGGCCCGGGCTTCACTATGAGAATGTGGATCGCTGGTGATGCGAACTTCCAGATTTTCATCGCGGTACAGTCTTCGCCATACCTGTCCCCAGCCCATGAAAAAACGCTGGTCGCCGGTGAAGCCATCAATGACTGGTGCTTCTTCACCATTTAGTGATAATTGATAAGCTTTATAGGCAACCGCCAGACCACTTAGATCCCCAATGTTTTCGCCCAGTGTAAATTCGCCATTAAGGAATTTACCGGGTAATACTTCAAACTGGTTATATTGTGCGACCAGCGCATTGGCGCGTTCCGAAAAAGCAGCAGCATCTGCTTCTGTCCACCAGTCCCTGAGCATGCCATCACCATCTGATTTACGTCCCTGATCATCAAAGCCGTGACTGAATTCATGCCCAATGACTGCGCCAATGGCACCGTAATTTACGGCATCATCCGCTTCGACATTAAAGAATGGCGGCTGCAAAATAGCCGCGGGAAAGACAATCTCATTCATATTGGGATTGTAATAAGCGTTCACTGTATGTGGCGTCATAAACCATTCACCACGATCAATCGGTTGACCTAATTTGCTGACTTCCCGATTATGTTCAAAGCGCCTGGAGCGCATGACATTACCAACCAGATCATTTTCGAGAACATCTACGCCGGAGTAATCTTTCCATTCATCGGGATAACCGATTTTGGTGGTGAATTTAGCCAGTTTAGCCTGCGCCTCTGCTTTGGTTGTCTCCGTCATCCATTCAAGTTCGTCTATCCCAACCCGAAAGCCATCACGCAAATTTTCAATTAAAACATCTATTCGCTCTTTGGCTTCTTCCTTGAAATAGCGTTCAACATAAAGCTTGCCGACTATTTCACTCAAAGCGCTATCCACCGCATCGACACCGCGTTTCCAGCGAGGACGGTTTTCTTCCAATCCACTTAATACGCCACCTTCAAAAGCAAATTTGGCATCAATAAAATCCTGACTGAGATAGGATGCAAAAGCATTAACTAATTTGAAGCTTGTGTAATTGCGCCATTGTACCAGGCCAACTTCTGACCAGATTGTGCTTAAAGCTTCAAAGTAACTGGGTTGGCTGATAATGAATTCATCAGTAAACATCCCCAGGCCCTGCATGGTTGCAGCCCAGTCGATGGCCGGTGCAAGATTTTGCAGATCGTCAATACTGAGTTTGTTATAGGTTAATTCACGTTGCCGGTTCTGCACTCTGTCCCAGTGCGCCTCGGCAATACGATTTTCAATCTGCAGGACAGAATCGGCAATATCCTCTCCATTAGAGAATCCTGCCAGCAACATGACTTCACTAATGTAGTTAGAATAAGCCTGCCGCGCAGTTAAATAGCTGTCGTTATCGCTAACCAGATACCAGTCTCGATCCGGCAAACTCAAACCTGACTGAAAGACGTTAGCAACATATTGATCGGTTTGCCGTTCATCAACATCAATATAAAAACCAAATGGCATTTGTACTCCGATATAATTCAGCGCCGTTATCACCTGCATCAGCTCAGCTTTATCATCGGCGGCAGAAATTTCAGCCAGACTTTCTGCCAGTGGGTTAATACCCAGCGTTTCAATTAAATTCTCATTCATAAAGCTCTGATAGAAATCACCCACTTTTTGTAAGTCAGAGCCTACAGCCGCATCTGTAGCGGCAGCTTCCTCAATAATCGTGCGCAAGTTTTCTTCGGCCTCATCAGCCAGTGCTGTAAAAGCACCATAATTTGACTGATCTGCCGGTATCTCGGTATTGCTCAGCCAGATACCATTCACATAACGGTAAAAATCATCCCCAGGCGCAATCGAAGTATCCATATACTGCAGGTCGATACCGGAACCCAGAGCCGACTCGGTCAGAACTTGTTCCTGATCTTGAATCTGACTAGCAGGCTCAACAGGCGCTGCAGCCTCCTGCCCGGAACAGCCAAATAACAAAACCGTAAATAAAATAGCAGGACAAATTTTATACATTGGGGATGCCTCCATTTTTAACCAGACGGGCAGTATAGAACGCTTATTCCGCATTCATCAATCTATACACCTATCTATCCATTTACTAACCACTTATGCGCCGTTGTTGGGCACGTGCCGGGCATGATGCCCTTAAATTGCGCTAAATATTAATGTGAATGATTGAAGCTTGATCTCAGAAAAGCAATTCTTCTCTTTACTTTTCAATAAGTTAAATAGCCATTTTTAAAATTGGCATCGGAATTGCTTTAGTTAGAGTAGCGCATTCAACTTTCCCCTTTCTGAATACGCTGCTGGAAGAAATTTCAGACATTTAACGCCCTAATTCCCCGTTAGGGCTTTTTTTTTAGCTGGATTTAAATTCTTTCAGTCTTAATGAAATGCTCGCGATAGTAGCGTAACTCGCTGATAGAGTCCCGGATATCTTCCAGCGCCAGGTGTGCACCTTGTTTTTTTAATCCATCCATTAATTCCGGTCGCCAACGTTTGGCCAACTCCTTAAGCGAGCTGACATCAAGATTGCGATAATGAAAAAAGGCTTCCAGTTCTGGCATGTAGCGGGCCAGGAAACGTCTGTCCTGGCAAATACTGTTGCCACACATTGGTGAATAGCCTTTATCACAATACTGTTGAAGAAACTGCAGCGTCAGTTGCTCAGCCTCACTTTCACTGGTTGGACTGACTTTTACCCGCTCTATTAATCCTGAACTGCCATGGTGGCGCTGATTCCATTCATCCATTCCTGCCAGCACTTCATTATTCTGGTGTATTGCAAGAACAGGACCTTCCGCAACAACCTGTAGATCTGTGTTGGTAACAATTGTTGCAATTTCAATGATCCGGTCTGACTCAGGACTCAGACCGGTCATTTCCAAATCAATCCAAATTAAGTGTTGTTTTTTATCCATGCAGCATTGTAGCAAAGCCTTTACTTACTTAGTATGCTGACAGCGCAAACTTAAATACCCTGGCATGAAGAAAAAACACCTAAACCGACGCCAGCTTTGGCGCATTCAAAAAATACAGGCGGATTATGCCGCTCGTGCCAGGCGTAATGTTGTTGCTTCCGATATTGAGGTGGCTTCTAATGCTTTAGGGCCAGAAGAAAAAGGCCTGGTCATTTCTCATTTTGGGCAACAATTGGATATAGAAGCCCTTGAAGGCGAACACGCCGGTAAAATATTCCGCTGTCATCAACGCAGTAACCTGGAACCCCTGGTGACCGGAGATCATGTTATCTGGCAGCGCGGAGAGCCAACCGGCATCGTGATTGCCAACTTGCAGCGCAGCTCATTATTACAGCGCCCTAATAATTTTGGTGAATTGAAACCAGTTGCTGCCAACATTGATAAAGTGATTATCGTTATCGCTCCCGAACCCCAGGCCCACGCCAATTTAATTGACCGTTATCTGGTGGCAGCAGAAAACAGTCAGCTGCATCCCTTGATTCTGCTTAACAAAGCTGACTTGCTCAACGACAGCAACAATAACGAACTGCTTACTCTCTTGAATTGTTATGCTGCAATTGGTTATCCGGTCCTCAAGGTGTCAAGCAAGTCAGGTGAGGGAATCAAAGCACTGCAAACCTGCCTGAAAGGGCAAACCAGTATTTTTGTTGGTCAGTCTGGGGTAGGGAAATCGGCTTTAGTGAATGCATTATTACCCGGCGTAAACACGCTGGAAGGTAGTCTGAGCAAGGCAAAAGACAAAGGCCGGCACACCACAACATCGGCCCGCTTATTTCACTTCCCCGGGGGCGGAGACCTGATTGACTCCCCCGGTATTCGAGAGTTCAGTATGTGGCATATGAAACCGGAAGAAGTTTTTAAAGGCTTTATTGAGTTTCAAGACTTTGCCGGCTTATGTAAATTCCGGGATTGTCAGCATAAACAGGAACCCGGTTGTGCACTTAAAGCCGCCGTCGCTGAAGGCAAAATCGATGCGCTACGCATGCAGAGCTATCAACAGATTTTGCAATCCTTGAATGAATGACATAACTTATCTGTCCCTGAAGTTACCGGCTTTTAAATTCATGAAACTTGACCTCATTATCGAACCTGAACAACTTGAGGCTTATCTCAAGCAACCTGAACTACCTCAGTTAAAAATAGTTGACCTGAGCCAGGATCAAACCTATGCCCAAGTACATGTTCCCGGCGCCGTTCATATCACGCCATCGGAATTAGTCTGCGGCATCCCTCCGGCGACTGGAAAGCTGCCTGCCCTTGAGCAATTAACAGCCTTGTTTGCCAGAATCGGTTATGACCCCAAGCAGCACATCGTCGTCTATGATGATGAAGGTGGTGGTTGGGCAGGTCGTTTTATCTGGACACTAGATGTTATTGGACACAAGGCTTATTCCTATCTCAATGGCGGTATTCACGCCTGGTTAAAAGAAGGCCACACGGTGAGTGATGAACTTCCTCAAACAAGTCCTGCTGCGCCTGAATTAAGTTTACATAACGATGTACGTGCAAGTCTGGATGACGTGCTGACTTCTCTGAATGATGCCAATACAAAAATCTGGGATGCCCGCTCTGCTGAAGAGTATGCCGGTGTCAAAGTAACTGCTCAACGCAATGGTCATATTCCAGGAGCTGTGAATCTCGACTGGCTGCATACCATGGATAAATCCAATAACCTGCGTTTGTTGCCACTCGATGAATTACAAAAAAAACTCAATACCTTAGGCATTGAATCCGGTAATAAAATTATTACGCACTGCCAGAGTCACCATCGATCCGGCCTGACTTATTTAATTGCCAAAGCACTAGGCTACGAAGTACAAGCCTACGATGGTTCATGGTCAGAATGGGGCAACCATCCGGATACGCCCATTGAAACCCCTTCTGCACCATAAGCCTGTATAACCCGGCAATAGTTAAATGAAAACGCTATTTATACTCTTTCAACATATTGTTCCTCAGCATTTTTTATCGCGAACCATAGGTTTATTAGCTAACTGTCAGACTCCCTTTATTAAAAATTTTTTAATTAAAACTTTTATTAAAAAATACAACGTTAATATGGCAGAAGCCGAGACCAAAGATCCGCAAGACTTTATTTGTTTTAACGATTTTTTTACCCGAAAACTTGAGGCTGATGCACGTCCACTAGACTCCGGAGCTAATACCGTTATTTGCCCGGTTGATGGCGCAGTAAGTGCTATCGGCAATATTGATGTCGAACAGATTTTTCAGGCCAAGGGCAAATCATTTTCGCTGCCGGCATTATTGGGTGGCGATCAAGAGCTTGCTGATGTATTTCATGGAGGCAAGTTTGCAACACTCTACCTTTCTCCCCGGGATTACCATCGCATCCATATGCCGCTCACCGGCACACTGGAGCAAATGATCTATATTCCGGGAAAATTATTTTCCGTCAATCAAACCACTGCTGATCATATTGATGAACTCTTTGCCCGTAATGAAAGAGTTGTGTGTATTTTTTCAACCAGCGTTGGCCCCATGGCGTTGATACTGGTTGGCGCAATGATCGTCGCAAGCATAGAAACCGTCTGGGCCGGTCAGGTTGCACCCAGTAAATTAGACAAACACGTTGAGCATTATCAGGAACATGCGCCCATTACGATTCGGCGCGGTGAAGAAATGGGAAGATTCAAACTGGGCTCCACCGCTATTGTTCTGTTTCCTGCCAATGTGATGGATTGGGATTCTTTATTGCAGACAGCCAGCAGTATTCAGTTAGGACAAAAAATCGGCAGCATTACTCAGGAGCAAATACGGCAGTAAAACGATTCAGGCCCTGTCTAAGGGAAAAGCCAGCACCTCATCAATTGAAGCGCTTCCACAAATTAACATTAATAAACGATCAAGACCCAAGGCAACGCCTGCACAGCTTGGCAAACCATGCGCCAAAGCTGCTAACAAATTTTCATCAAGAGGTGCCTGACTCTTTCCCTGATCCTGTCTGATTGTCTGCTCATGCGAAAAACGTCGGCGCTGCTCATCCGCATCAGTCAGTTCATAATAACCATTGGCAAGCTCCATTCCGCCAATCACCAGTTCAAAGCGTCTGGCTATTTCATAACCTTCGGCAGTTTTTCCTGTTGCCGCTAATGCCGCCTGCGTAGCCGGATACTCATAAATAAACACCGGCTCCTGTAACTGCGGTTCTATCGAGTGACTGAATAACAAGTCCAGCCAGACATCTTTATCAGCCTGCTCCATCTTGATATCAATAGTTGCCCTGGCGAGAGCTTCCAGGGACCTTAGGCTAATAGTATGGGGATTGATATCCAGATAGTGCTCAAACAGACTCTGGTAGGTTAACTTTTGCCATTGCTGTGCAGAAAAAAAATCTGGCGGACAGACTCTTTGCAGCAAAGTCATCATTTCACCCATGAGCTGATGTTCATCATAGCCGGGCTGGTACCATTCCAATAAAGTAAATTCAGGGTTGTGCCTGGCTCCCTGTTCAGCATTTCTGAATGATTTGCAAATCTGGAATATCGCACCACTACCATCAGCCAGCAAACGCTTCATGGCAAATTCCGGTGATGTCCGTAAAAACAGGATCTTTTCTTTTTGCAGGGAGCCGATCTGATAACTGGCGGAGATGGCATCCAGATTAGGATCACTGCCAGCTGCATGGGATAGAACAGGCGTTTCGACTTCAAGTACGCCTATTTGCTCAAAAAAAGATCGGATATTTTTTAATAAAACCGATCTCGCAAGTAACTTGTCTTTAGCTGCGCTTGGTCGCCAATGTTCAGCTTTCATGGCTCAAGGTTAAACATGGCATGACTTCAGTGTTATTGTTTGGCGCGATTCTGATATTCGCCGGTTCGGGTATCGACTCGCAGGACATCGCCAATTTCAATAAACAAAGGAACCTTAACCACGGCGCCTGAACTTAAGGTGGCAGGCTTGGTGCCGCCCTGAGCCGTATCACCTTTGAGACCCGGGTCAGTATCGGTAACTTCCAGCTCAACAAAGTTTGGCGGACTGACCGAAATCGGCGAGTCATTCCATACAATCACCGTATAAACATCCTGCTCTTTTAACCAATCCTGTGCTTCCGTAATCGCATTTTTATCGGCAGCGACCTGTTCAAAGCTGCCATCGGTATTCATAAAATGCCAGAATTCTCCATCGTTATAGAGATATTCCATCTCAAGTTCCATGACATCCGCACCTTCCAGGGATTCGCCCGATTTAAAGGTGCGCTCCCAGACACGGCCATTCAATAAATTGCGAAACTTCACCCGGTTAAAGGCCTGCCCTTTACCCGGTTTAACAAATTCATTCTCTAAAATTGAACAGGGATCACCCTCCAATAATACTTTCAGGCCCGATTTAAATTCATTGGTTGAAAAGCTTGCCATGTCTTACCTCATTGAGACTTTACTTCAGGCAGGCATGATATGTATTTAGCTAAAAGAATTCCAGCCGCAGATAGAATTTGCCTTAATCCCGGGCCCATTAATCAGCTATCATGGACAAATGCTGAAAACTATTCCCTTACAACATCAACGTAGCTGGCAGGACTGTCTGACAGACCTGGTGACTGATCCCATGGAACTGCTGAATATGCTGGATCTCGATCCCGACCAGCTTGACTTGAGTCTGGATGTATTACGTGAGTTCCCTCTGCGCCTGCCACGAACATTCATCCAGCGTATGCAGCGGGGAAACCCAAATGACCCCTTATTGTTGCAGGTTTTACCTCAGCAAAGTGAACTGCTGGACTCTCCTGGCTTTGTCTCAGACCCGCTGGCGGAGCGTGAATTTAACCCCATGCCCGGAATATTGCATAAATATGCAGGGCGGGTATTGCTGTTGCCGACAAGCAGCTGTGCCATTCACTGTCGATACTGTTTTCGTCGGCATTTTCCTTACGCGGAAAATCGTCCCGATAAAAAACAGTGGCTGCAAAGCCTGCAATATATCCGCTCAGACCCGTCGCTTACCGAAGTCATCCTGAGCGGCGGAGATCCTTTATTGATTTCTGATAAGCACCTGGAATGGTTGCTGGAACATCTGGCAGCAATGCCGCATATAAAGCGCATCAGAATACATACCCGGATGCCTGTTGTGATCCCCCAGCGAATAAGCCAGAAACTATGCGACCTCTTCACACGTTATCCACTCAGATTTATCGTGGTTATGCACATTAATCACGCGCAGGAGCTGGACGATGAAGTCAAAGCCGCCTGTGACAGATTAAAAGAAGCCAATGTTGATCTACTTAACCAGAGTGTTTTGTTAAAAAACATTAATGATGATCCACGTACTTTGATAGCGTTGAGTGAGCGTTTATTTGCCTGTGGCATCATGCCTTACTATTTACATATGCTGGATAAAGTTAAGGGCAGCTCGCACTTTGACGTTGATTTGCAAATAGCAAAGTCGCTCATGTCCAGACTCCGAGCAGAGCTTCCAGGCTATCTGGTGCCCAGACTGGTCCGGGAAGAAGCCGCATCAGCAAATAAAACTCCACTCTTCTAAACACAAAATATCAGCCAAAAATCTGAGACTGGACTACACTGCATACAAAACATTTAGCTAAGCGGTGTAGACGCTATAACGCTATAAGTAGGAGCCATAAGTAGGTGCTATGGACAGCCCGGAACCTATCAGGATATTAATTCTTTCTAGCCAGATACAAGCTATCAATAGTCTGCTAGCTGTCTTGCGTAATGAAGGTGTTGAGCTAAAAGCGCGGGCTGTCAGAGCTAAAAAAGAACTGCATGAACAACTTAAATTACAGAGTTGGGATCTAATCCTTTTTTGTGAAGGCTGCGATTTTTCTGCCATTGCTGTAAAAGAAACATTAGCAGCACAGGGCCTGGAATTGCCCATTATTTTTCTTAGTGATGATATTGCTCAGGTCGACACTGCAAAATTATTTCAATCTGATATTCAGGACTGCTTATCCCTTCATCAGAAAGTTCAGATAGCAACAGCAATTAAACGGGAAGTTGGCATTCGTCGACTCAAACACAGTCACCGTCTGCTACAGCTTGATTTCAAGGAACTGGAAAAGCGCCATCAATCCCTTATGGATGCATCAAGCTCTGCACTGGCTTACATTCAGGAAGGCATGCATCTTTATTGCAATAAAAGTTACGCTCAGATATTTTCTCGCAAAGATTCCGGTTCCCTGCAACATAGCCCATTGCTTGATTTATTTAAAGGCAACAGCAGGGAGCAATTAAAAAAAGCTTTAAGTATAAAAATAGAAAAAGAATTCAAGCTCACTTTGCGGCTTGATGAAAAAAATAAACATGCTGGCCTCGCTTACCCGAACTGGAGCTAAGCTTTATTCCTGTTAGCTACAATGGCCAGGCTTGTTTACAGCTAATTGTAAAACCTGCCAGTGGAAACCCCGCCTATTCCACTATGCTTGAAACAACTAAAAATCAGGATTTACTGACTCGTCTCTACAATAGAGACTTCTTCCTGGAAAAAATTGAGCTGTCTATCGCTAAAGCGATAAAACAGCAACAGCCTTCTTCTTTATTGATCGTTCAGGTTAATGAATTTCTGGATATCAAATCAACCATTGGTATTGGTAAAGCCAACCAGGTTTTAAATGACATTGCTGCTTTTTTAAATAAATCCATCCAGAAAAAATTTGCAGCAGCGCGTCTTGAGGCTTATCAATTTGGCTTATTGATAGATAACTGTAAATTAGCTGATTCAATTGAACTTGCCAACTTTATAAAAAGCAAAATAAATAACCACATTACGACTACTGCCTTGCCCAGCCTACAGCTAAGCTGCTCAATCGGAATCGCCAGTATCAATGAGAATGCGCTTGATGCAGAAGATCTACTGAAAAAAGCCAGGGTCAATCTGCATAAGGGAATACCCAATATAGGCGAGCCTCAATCAGAATCCTCACATAGGCAGGACATTGATGCGCTGGCTGCCTATATTAAGCTGGCACTTGAGGAACAGCGTATTAAATTGCTGTTCCAGCCCATACTCGGACTTAGAGATGAAAAGTTTCGTGACTATGAAGTGTTAAGCCGCATGTTGGATGAAGAGAGCAATGACATGCCGCCCTCTGACTTTTTGCCATTAATCAACCTCAATGGCCTGGGTGAAGATTTGGACAAAATTGTTGTAGCTATGGCGCTGTCTTCCCTGCACAAGACAGAAGCTACTTATGTGCGTCTTATTATTAACCTTACTCCTGATACTTTGCTCAGCAAGACTTTTTTACCCTGGCTAAGCGAGACTATACAATCCAGAGATATCACCACAGATAAGCTGCTGTTCCAGATTAGCGAGAACCAAATCTGTAACAATCCAGAGTATTGTTCAAATTTCAGCAATGGGCTTAAAGAGCTGGGAATTGGCACTATCGTTTGCCATTATGGATGCACTGTAAATCTGCTTCACTATCTAGATGATATTAAGCCAGTTTACGTTAAACTAGACAAAAGTCTGGTAAGGGATATTACCTATAATCCCTACCAGCAAAATGAACTAAAAAGCTTGTTTACCGATTTGCATAACAGGAATTACAAGGTAGCCGTGCCGCAAGTAGAGGATTTTTCAATCCTGTCTACTTTATGTAGGCTTGGCGCAGATTTTATACAAGGCTATTGCCTGCAACGGCCAAGACAAACCATGAATTATGCGTTTATTCAAAACCATGAGCTGACTTTAAGCTCCCAGACACACAAGCAAGCACTGTAAGCCTATATCTCTATCTATACTGATCATATCCCGAGACTATGCACCTACCCTTATTAAAAAAACTAGCGCTGAAATACAAAATAGCCCTCTGTTTCAGCAGCATGCTGGTTTTAACACTAAGTGCATTGTGGCTACTTACTATCAATAATTTTAAGGCCAATCTGCAGTTACAAGCAGATGAATTGGGGGCAACGCTAACTCAACAGGCAGCGAACTCCGTCATAGAGCTGGTTCTGGCTAATGATTTATTAGGCTTGAATGTTGTTATCAGCCAACTGGCAAGTAGTGACAGCATCAGTCGGGTTACTGTTTTTGATGTCGATAATAATATTCTGGCGCGTGCCGGAGAAAATACTGCAAATAATTTGATTAGTTCCAGTTACAGCGCTGACATCACTTTACAAAATGCCGTCGCCGGATCGGTATTACTGGAATTGAATGCTAATAATCTGAATGCAGAGATGAATAACATTCAACTGCTATTCTGGAGCGTAATAATTTTCGGGCTGCTATTAGCCCTCACTGGCGCTTTTGCTCTCGCTTCACATATCACACAGCCTTTAGCGACTATTGTTAGGACCTTCAAGGAAGCAGATGAGAGTTCTTTAGAAATTGACAGTTACAGGCAGGATGAAATCACAGACTTGCAAGTTGCCTGTAAAACCTTATTGGAAAAATATCAGGAAAATCGCACTCATCAACTGAGCCTATCAGGCTTAAGCAGTAATGACTCAGTGGTTGAACCCTCAAGTAAGGTAATGGCAAGCTTGCTTGTTATTAAAGTGGTCAATGTAAATACTGCGATTGAACTATTACATCCCAGCACCTTATCAAAGTTATTGAATGAATATAATTTCTATCTGAAGCAAGCCGCTAAACTCTATGGTGGTTCACTACAACGCTTTAACGGTGATTCAGCCCTGGTCTCTTTCGATACAATTAGCTGTGGTGAAGAACACAGCTTTAATGCTGTATGCTGTGCACAATTATTTTTAAAACTTATGCAGAAGTTAAGCCAGATCCACCATGCAAAAAAAGCACAGGCTTTACAATTTAAACTTGCCATTCACAGTGGCGAAACCTTTTTCTCAATTAATGCTGATGACAAAAAAGCACAGACTATATTAGGAAAATCATTGGAAACCAGTTTTTTTCTTTGCAAACAAAGCCGATCCGGCCAGCTTCTAATCAGTGAGACGACTTACACACAGGCAGGTGCTGATAAACGATTGCAAACCTCTGATAGTTTTGAAATCACAATGCCCACTGATAACATGTCTTTTATGGCTTATTTATTGGATCCTGAAATGGGAACCTATACAGATTTAATACAAAAGCAGTCGCAGCACATATTACCGGAAGACAATGAAGATGAAGATTAATCATGGCAGATGATACGATCAGCGTAGGACACCCTTTTTATTTTCCTACCCAGGTAATTTTATTGGACGACGACCCTGATTTTCTAGAAGGTGTCAGCTTAATGCTTAATAAGTGTTTAAGCTTCAAGCTCTTCCAATCCGCTCAACAAGCATTGGATTATGTGAATAATGCTCACCGACATGTGAAAATATAGGAACGCTGCTACTCAAACTATAAGACCGGCCCTTTGGAATCTGACTCACTAAGCCATATTGATATCGACAAACTTCATCTTGAAGTTCTTAATGAAAAATTTAATATCAGTATGATATTAATTTACTATCGTTTAATTAAGCTAAAATGCAGGCTTTTAGTCTTGCACTTCAACCTTATCGACTTTTTGGAACCCTCTGGGTAATTTATTGCCGCGCCTGCCTCTCTCTCCCCGATAATGCTCAAGATCCTGCATTCCCAGACTAATATGACGTTTACCTGAATAGATAAAAAGGCGCTGGTTAGCTGTCATTACAGCGATAGCAACAACAAACTCTATTCTTTCAGCTACTCTGGCAGACGGAATATTAATAATTTTATTGCCTTTACCTTTTGCCAGTTCGGGTAAGTCTTTCAACTTGAACATAAGCATTCTGCCTTCATTGCTAATACTGACAACTTCACTCTCTTTGATATCAGCAATTGGTGCCGGGGCTAACACTTTGCCTCCTTTGGGAACTTTTAGCACTGCTTTGCCTGAACGGTTTTTACTGAGAAAATTCTCCATTTTAGTAATAAACCCATACCCTGCGTCGCTAGCTACTAAATAATAGCTGGATATTTCGCCAATCAGTAAGCCTTCAAAAGAAGCTCCGGATAGTGGATTAACACGACCCGTCAGAGGTTCACCTTGTCCGCGGGCTGAAGGCAAAGTATGAGCAGGGATCGTATAGGCCCTTCCTGTTGAATCCAGAAACACTGCACTTTGATTACTTTTACCTTTCGCGGCAAACTTTAATTTATCACCTGACTTGTAGGCCAGACTCTCAGGATCAAGGTCATGACCTTTTGCTGCACGCACCCAGCCGGCTTCAGAAATTACAACCGTTATCGGTTCTGACCCGATTAATTCTGTTTCACTAAATGCCTGTGCTTCTTCACGCACCACAAGGTTGGAGCGACGTTCATCGCCAAAAGCTTCTGCATCTTCTTTGATTTCTTTTTTAATCAGCGTCTTTAATCTGGCTTTAGAGTTTAAGGTTTCCTCCAGGCCTTTTCTTTCTTCAGCCAACTCTGACTGTTCAGTTTTAATTTTAATTTCTTCCAGTTTGGCTAAATTGCGCAGCTTTAAATCTAAAATAGCTTCTGCCTGAATATCAGTTAATTTAAATCGTTTAATCAGCACTTCCTTGGGCTTGTCTTCAGTACGAATAATTTCGATAACTTCATCAATATTCAGAAACGCGATTAATAAAGCATCCAGGATGTGCATCCTGGCATTGATTTTTTCTAGCCTGTATCTAAGCCGACGGGTAACTGTGGCAATTCGAAATGCCAGCCATTCTTTCAGCAAAACATCCAGGGTTTTTACCTGGGGCCGTCCATCGACACCGATCATGTTGAAATTCACCCGGTAGTTTTTTTCCAGGTCTGTTGTCGAAAAAAGATGCGCCATTACTGCATCGACGTCGACTCTATTTGAACGCGGCTCGATAACGATTCTCGTAGGATTTTCATGATCGGATTCATCTCTCAAATCAACAATCATGGGCAGTTTTTTCTTCTGCATCTGGGCTGCTATTTGTTCGAGCACTTTAGCGCCAGAGACCTGATAAGGCAGTGCGCTGATTACAATATCAGCATTTTCTTTATGGTAGACCGCACGGCATTTCACCATGCCCCTGCCTGTCTCATAGAGCTCCTGAATATCTGCTTCAGGTGTAATAATTTCCGCATTAGTCGGAAAATCCGGCCCCTGGATGATCTTGCATAATTCAGCAGTGCTGGCTTTGGGATTATCCAACATAAAGATACAGGCATCGGCGACTTCTCTCAGATTATGTGGCGGAATATCTGTCGCCATACCAACAGCAATACCACTTCCGCCATTTAACAAGACATTGGGTAAACGTGCCGGCAGAATAACCGGCTCTTCCAGCTCTCCATCAAAGTTGAGTTTCCAGTCAACCGTATCCTGGCCAAGCTCAGCCAATAGTACTTCCGCATAATGACGCAAACGGGATTCGGTGTAGCGCATGGCCGCAAACGACTTCGGATCATCGGCTGAACCCCAATTGCCCTGACCATCTACAATCGGGTAGCGATAGGCAAAAGGCTGAGCCATAAGTACCATTGCCTCATAGCAGGCTGAATCGCCATGTGGATGAAACTTACCAATTACATCACCAATGGTGCGTGCTGATTTCTTATATTTTGAACTGGCTTTCAATCCCAGCTCTGACATGGCGTAGATAATCCGGCGCTGAACCGGTTTCAGACCATCACCAATATGCGGCAGGGCTCTGTCATTAATGACATACATGGAATAATTCAAATACGATTGTTCGACAAAATTGCGTAATGCAACCTGTTCCATGCCTTCTTCATTCAGTGTGATCATATCGGTCATAACTGGACTCTTGCTCGATGTTTATTACGGTTCAAATTTACAGATATACAGCCTTATTAAAAATCAGCCTGATTTCCTTTGAGTTCAAGCCAATCCTTTCTATCCCCAGCGCGTTTTTTTGCCAGCAGCATATCCAGCATTTCTTTGGTTTTATCGGATTGATCAATGCTGAGCTGCACCAGACGTCTGGTATCTTTATCCATTGTCGTTTCGCGCAACTGCAAAGGGTTCATTTCTCCCAGTCCCTTGAAACGTTGTACATTTACTTTACCTTTCTTCTTCTCTGCCACTAGTCTGTCAAGAATTCCCTGTTTTTCATCATCATCCAGGGCATAAAAAACTTCTTTACCAATATCAATGCGATACAAGGGCGGCATGGCGACATAAACATGACCTGCTTCAACCAGTACTCTGAAATGCTGCACAAACAACGCGCATAGCAGAGTAGCAATATGCAGACCATCTGAGTCCGCATCGGCCAATATACAAACTTTTCCATAACGTAATCCGGTCAAATCTGTTGATCCTGGATCCACACCTATGGCGACTGCAATATCATGTACTTCCTGTGATGCCAGAATCTCGCTGGAGTCGATTTCCCAGGTGTTCAATATCTTGCCTCGCAAGGGCATAATTGCCTGCGTTTCTCTATCCCTTGCCTGTTTTGCTGAACCTCCGGCTGAATCACCTTCTACCAAGAACAACTCCCCTGCCATCAGGTCCTGGGTTGCGCAATCAGCTAATTTCCCCGGCAAGGCTGGCCCTTGTGTAATTTTTTTGCGAACAACTTTTTTACTGGCTTTTAATCGACTTTGCGCATTTTGAATACACATCTCTGCAATAAGCTCAGCTTCACTGGTATGCTGATTTAGCCAAAGGCTTAATTTATCCTTGATCACCCCGGAAATAAAAACAGCACACTGTCTGGATGACAGTTTTTCCTTGGTCTGACCAGAAAATTGTGGATCCAGCATTTTTGCAGAAATGATATAGCTACACTTATCCCATACATCTTCAGAACTTAATTTTAATCCACGGGGAATAAGGTTTCTGAATTCACAAAATTCGCGAATCGCTTCCAGCAAGCCTGTGCGGAAACCATTAACATGAGTACCACCCTGAGCTGTTGGAATCAGGTTTACATAGCTCTCAGTAATTAATTCACCACCTTCCGGTAACCATTGAACTGCCCAGTCAACCGCTTCATCATTACCTTCCATTGCGCCGGTAAAAGGTTCTGCAGGCAGCGTTTCAAAACCCGTAGTTGCCTGTTTTAAATAATCCGCCAACCCGTCTTCAAAATACCATTCATTGCTTTGAGACTTTTCTTTGCTGACAGTGTTATCTTCAAAGACGATGCGCAGTCCCGGGCATAAAACCGCCTTGGCTCGTAACAGATGAATCAGTTTGCTGATCGAAACATTGGGTGAATCAAAATATTTTTGGTCGGGATAAAATTTAATTATTGTGCCGGTATTTCTCTGACCAACACTGTCAATCACTTTTAAGTCACTGGCTTTATCGCCATTTTTAAAAAGCATGTGATAAACCTTGCCATCACGCTTTACAAATACCTCTAGTGAAGTCGACAAGGCATTAACAACAGAAACCCCTACACCATGCAAACCACCTGAATATTTATAATTTTCGTTGGAAAATTTACCACCGGCATGTAAGCGGCTTAAGATTAATTCAACGCCGGGAATTTTCTCTTCCGGATGGATATCAACCGGCATGCCGCGGCCATCGTCATTGACTTCAATACTGCCATCCTTATTCAGGGTCACAGTAATTTCCCGGGCATGTCCTGCCAGGGCTTCATCCACACTGTTATCCAACACCTCCTGAATCAGATGGTTTGGGCGCGTGGTATCGGTATACATGCCCGGTCTCCGTCGTACCGGATCAAGGCCACTTAATACTTCAATAGACTCAGAGTTGTACTGTTTACTCATCTTGTTCCCACTAATGGCTATTCATACTGTTTATTTTTGACTGAAAAAGGAAATAATTCCGGGCCGTCTTTTAAAATTATAATTCCGCAAACGCTATCATCTCAGGGAGATATTTTTCAAAACTTTCAAACCTGTGATTACCGCCCTGAACTATTATCTGCTTTGCTTGTGGAAACTTATCCAGCGCCTGTTTGTAGTCCAGCACTTCATCGCCCGTTTCCAGTAGCAATAAATAATTATCCTGTTGTTTAATATGCGCCTGTTCCAGAGTCAGCAGATATTCAGCATCTGACAGCTGAAGATCAAACTCTTGGCCCGTGTATAAATTAGTATGATGCCCAAGAAAACTATCTGCCAGACTCTCCTGCAAAGCAACCAAAGGGTTGACCAGTATGGCCTTGCAAGCAAATTTTTCAGCCAGGTAAATACTGTAAAATCCTCCTAAAGAACTACCAATGAACACCTTTCTGGTGGAACCGGAAATCAGCTTTTCAATTTGATCAATAGCTTCCTCCGGCTTTGGTGACAATGCCGGAACCAGTAATTCAAGCTTACCCTGGCTTATCAAGTCATCCAGCTCAGTTTGAGCATAATTAACTAAAGACAAGGCCTTTTGTGATTCCGGAGAGCTAAGAAATCCGTGAAGATAAATTAGGCGAGTGCTTGGATTTAAATCATCACTCATCAATCGAATGTAATCTCAATAACTTTTTCAATAGCCTTTGCTGCTAACATCCAGTTTATATTTCTTGCCAACCACACGGCGCACACCTGTAGCAACCGTACCATCACTATGCAAACTCAGCCACCTGTACCCAGGATTTTCTTTATCCAGCGAAAAGTAGTCATGTTCCGGGTGAAACTGGATACTGGTGGAAGGCGCTCCCAGCATCAACACTTTTTTTCTTGATGTCTTGAAATCCTGGTGAATATGACCAAAAACAACGGCTTTTATTTTTTGATAGGCATCGATGATGTCGAAAAAGTCCTCGGTATTTTGTAATGAGTGATTTTGTAGCCACTCGGCATTAACTGGCACAGGATTGTGATGAATGGCAACTAGAATATAACGGTCTTCACTTTGCATGGCATCGAGCTCAACCTTCAGATGGGTCAACTCCTGTTCCGACAACATGCCATAAATGTGCCCTTCAACACATGAATTGAGCATGATAATGCCCCAATTCCCAAATCTGAATGATTTTTGGAGTACTTCTTTCTTTTTACTAAGCGCCTTCTCCATGCTGGCCATGATGTCGTGGTTTCCAGGAATCCATAAATGTGGCGCTCCCAGTTCCTCTATATGCGAAGCAAAACGACTGTACGCTTCCCGACTGGCATCCTGCGCGATATCGCCAGTACACAGAATACAGTCAAGCTCTTCTTCATGTTCTTTAACCAGCTCAATGACATCTTCCAGGCCTTCCTGGCAATTCATGCCAACAAGCCCCATGGCTTTATCGGAGAACAAATGAGGATCCGTTATCTGAATGACTCGATAAGATTCTGTATTTTTTGTCTTGGGCAAGTTCTTATCCAAATAGACTTTTATTTCAAGTCGCTACTCATCAAGCTGCAGTCTTTGCTGGTAGATTTTCCGCCAAAGAAGCATTGGAACACAAGCCTTCTCTTAGGCAAAAGCTCAGCCATTCACCCAAGAAAAAATTTATCTGCTCTTTTTCATCCGCCTGATACATATGCTTATTCGGCAAGGGATATCTGGCTTTAAAATATCGGGCTTGCTGATAGGAAATAACCTCAGCGGTCTTTGCATCATGGTACATTCTGACCAGCATTTCAGGTGCTTGATAATATTCAGCTTTAGCAGAACCCAACTGCTCAAAGGCATTAACGATACGAATCGTGCTGGTGTACTTGAAACTTTCAATGACTTCTATTGTTGTTAAAAACTGATTTCGGCCTTTCACCCCACCACTTATTCTACTAGTGTTTAAGCCAAGCTCTGTGGCAAAGCTAATCTCACGTTTAAGCCCTTGCTGTAAATTCGGTAACAATTGAAGAATGCGAATGAAATTAGCGTCACAAACTGCCATCTGTGCGCTTAAATCTATGGAATAAGGCCTCTTTAAATTCATCTACTTCTACCTATCAAGGCTGCCTTCTAACTTTTTTCGGATGCTGACATATTACCGGCAAAACCGCCCTGAAACCATAGCCAAAACTAATGTATTAAACAAGCCTGAAGCCCATCAGCTTCCTTTGTCAGCTACTACAACACTCATCAGAAACACGCACTCATACGTTATTCAAACTATTTTCACCAGAAGAACGTCTTAGCAACTGAGAAGCAACTAATAACTCTATCCAAAGTTTTTTATTTACTACTTTTGAGGATTTAGCCAAATGAAAAAGTTACTTTTAACCATTGAAAACATCCTATTAGGTTTATGCCTTACTCTGATTATTTTCAGCATTCCCATAATCACAGTGACTTTATCTGTGTAATACCCCTTTATATGGGGAAATAAACCAGATCCCAAAACCAAGACCGCCAGCGCTTATATAGTACTTGTTGAATTTAATAAATTTTATTTATTGGCACAGCTATTGCTTTGCATAAGAGGGTATAAAAAGGACAAACATTTGCCAATTTCAGATAGACAGGTACGCTCGCAGATAAAAAGTAAGTTTAAAAAAGCATTTGCAGAAGAAATGCATTCTGCTTCAAGCTATAATTTGCCACAGGAAATAATAAAAAGGACTCGCCTGGAATTTGTAAAATTCCCTGATACCTGCACCGTAACCAATTCTGAAATTTTTTATTAACCCTTGAATCGTTTATGTAAGCACTGGAGAAATAATGAAAATGCCAAGCTCCAACCTTCGTTTAATTAAATCACTTAACAAAATTAGCATCGGAGCACTTTGCCTGTTCCTGATCAGCTCCCCGGTGCGGGCGGATGATCTGCTTGAGATTTTCAACCTCGCAGTAGCCGGAGATCCACAGATCCGCCAGGCGCGCGCTGAGTTTAATGCCACCCACACCAATGTCGCGCAAGGTTTGTCCCAGCTATTGCCTGAAGTAAACCTCACAGCCAATACCTCACGTCAGGCGCAGGGCCCGTCAACAGCACCACCAGGCTCTCCATTTCCCGCCTACTCCTATGCCAACGGCTTTAATTCAAAAAGTTACGGCTTGAATATCCGACAGAATCTGCTGAATTTTCAGGCCTGGTACTCTTACCGCTCTATTCGTAAGGCCGATGAAGCCGCTGCAACCAATCTTGCCCGTTCTGAACAGGAATTGATCCAGCGTGTAGCCAGCGCGTATTTTGACGTATTGCGCAGTAAGGACAATCTGGCAACTTTTGAGGCTGAACTGGAGGCCAGTGCCCGAATTCTGGAACAGCAACAGGAACGCTTTGCTGTAGGACTGGCGCCTATCACCGATGTCTATGACAGTCAGGCTAACTATGACCTGGCCCGGGTGAATTTACTCGTAGAACAAAACACCCTGAATCAGCGCTATGAAGCATTGGAAGCCATTACCGGCCGTCAGCACAGTGATGTATCAGACCTTAGTGAAGACTTTCCTATTGAGCCTTTGGTGCCAAGCACCTTGGAAGAATGGGTAATGACAGCCAATCAGAATAATCTGGATGTACGGGCGGCCCGCCTAACGATGGAATCCAGGGAATTCGAAGCAGATGCTGCCAAAGCCGCAATGTATCCTACGCTGGATATTACGGCTGGCTATAACTGGACTGAAACCGGCGGTATCAACTTCTTTAATCTCACTGGTGCTGGCGGTGATGCTGTCAATGAAAACGCCAATGTCACGCTTAACTTCAGCATCCCGATCTTTGCCGGTGGTCTTAACCGGGCTCAGGAACGACAGGCTTTCTATAATCTGGATGCCAGCGAAGAGGCTTTACTGAACACTCAGCGCACCAGCACCCAGAGTGCACGTAACAGTTATCGCAATGTTGAAAATGATGTACTGACTATTGCTGCCAGAGAGCAGGCCGTCATTTCTGCACAAAGTCAGCTGGAAGCAACACAAGCAGGACTGGAGGCCGGCACCAGAAACATTGTCGATGTGGTTACCGCCCAGCGTTTACTGTTTCAGACCATGCGGGATTATGCCAATGCACGTTACACTTATGTGATTAACACCTTAAATCTGAAACAGGCTGCTGGCTTATTAAGCCCGCAGGATATTATTGATCTGAATGAGTGGCTTGTAGAATAAGCTGTTGTTGTTTTTCCGTCGCGCCGCGATTTCCCAGAACCGCGGCTCTGGCGGCTTCAGCCATCTTTTGACACTGCTCTTTATTCTGAAATAACTCCAGTACCTTCCTGGCTAATTCCTCTTCATTAGCGATAACCTGCATTGCGCCAGCAGCAAGCAAGAGCTCGCTGACTGTTTGAAAATTAAATAAGGATGGCCCGGTAATCACTGGCAAACCCAGTGCAGCAGGTTCAATAATATTTTGACACCCGGTATTGACCAGCGAACCGCCAACAAAGGCTATATCCGCACCGGCATAATAAAGTTGCATTTCCCCCAGGCTATCACCAAGTAATACCTGTTTATCCGCAGAAATTTTTTCTCCACTGCTGCGGCGTACAAAGTTAAAACCCTGGCTCTTTAACAGCTCAGCGGCTTCAGTAAACCGGTCAGGATGCCGCGGCACCAGAACCAGCAGCAAGTCCGGTATTGATTTAAGCAAAGTCCGGAAGGCACTCAAAACTTTGATTTCTTCACCTGCCCTTGTGCTGCCTGCAATCAGAACCGGGCGCTGTAATTCCCGTTTCAATTCAAGACCGGCTTGCAACTGTTCCTGATCTATTTCCTGATCGAACTTCATCGTGCCACAGACCTGCAAGGATTTTTCTGACAAACCCAACTGACGGAAATAGTCTGCATCCTGCTCGAATTGTGCAGCGACAACATCAAAGCCTGACAGCATGTCTGAAGTTAAACGGGGATATTTTTTATAGTTTATAAAAGACTTTTCTGAAAGCCGTGCATTCAACAGCAGAAGTTTGCAGTTAAATCGCTGAGTGTAAAACAATAAATTTGGCCACAGCTCGGTCTCCATGATGACCAGCAGCCTGGGTTTAACAGCATTTAAAAAACGCTGTACTGCTCCGGGAAAGTCATAAGGCAGATAACAATGCTGTACCGAATCACCAAAAATTTCTTTTACCCGGGCTGATCCGGTAACCGTTGTTGTCGTTAAAGTGAAAGTCCAATCCGGCAATGCAAGCTGACAAGCCCTTATCAAAGGGACGGCAGCATGTAGTTCACCAACTGAAACCGCATGAAAGACAATGACCGGTTGTTCATGATTAAAACTGTGATCAGGATAATAAGCTAAACGTTCAGGCCAACGTTGACGATAGCGTTTATCTTTAAAGGAACGCCACCACATCCGAAAAAAGATTAACGGCGATGCCAGATAATAAATGATAATATATAAAGTGCGATTCACAAAACAGGATATTACGGAAGCCCCCTGTCCTTGTCCATGCCGCTTGAATTAACTGCTATACTAAGCACCAGTTTTATTAAGCAAACCTGCTCACTACAAATGCCAATTGTTATAGAAAAAGATGCTTTGATAATAGGCGGCGGAATTGCCGGCCTCTGGATGTTAAACCGTCTGCGTGCAGAAGGTTATGATGTCATGCTACTGGAGCAAAACAAGCTTGGTGCCGGACAAACTATTGCATCTCAGGGCATGATTCATGGTGGCATCAAATATGCGCTAAGCGGTAATTTAAATACAGCAAGCGAAGCTATTGCCGAAATGCCTGAACATTGGAAGAACTGTTTGGCAGGCAAAGGCGATGTTGATTTGCGCGGTACCGCTGTTTTATCCGAACACTATTACATGTGGCCCCGAAGCAGTTTACGCTCTCGCTTCAATGCCTTTCTTGGCAGTAAAGCACTTAGAGGAAAAGTAACAAGTGTAGCTAAGAAAAATTACCCGGCTTTTTTCCAGACTCATATCAAAGGTCCACTCTATGAGTTAAAAGATATTGTATTGGATGTGCCTTCTCTACTGGCATGTTTAAGCAAGAAACACCGAGCAGATATAAAATTTTTTGACAAGCGTAAATGGTGGTCTGTGGAAAAAAATCCTGCTGGTGAATTTAAAAGCCTGAGCATGGAACATGATAACGAAACCTTCACCATAAAAGCCAAGCACCTGATCGTTAGCAGCGGTGAAGGTAGCAAGGATTTTTTAAGAAAATTAATTCCTGACAAAGAATTGCCTGCTGATATGCAAATGCAATTACGACCTTTGCAAATGACCCTTGTTAAACATCAGCACCCTGACCCCATCTATGTGCACTGCGTTGCTGATCAATTAAGCACTACACCGGAAGTGACAATCACCACCCATCACTGTGCTGATGGCAGTTCTGTCTGGTATTTAGGCGGTGAACTGGCCGAAAGCGGTGCGCAACGAAGCCAGCAGGAACAAATTAAAATCGCTCAGCAAAAAATCAGCGAACTTTTCCCCTGGTGCGACTTTAAAAAAGCAGAATGGTCCAGCTTTTATATTAATCGTGCTGAAGCCCTGACCAAAAACGGCAAGCGCCCGGAAACTGCAAGCATTCACCAGTTTAAAAATATATCCCTATGCTGGCCAAGCAAGCTGACACTTGCGCCCGAGTTAGGTCAGCAGATTGTTACCTTATTTAATGAAAAAAATATTAAACCCGCTGCCTATAACAACCCTGAATTAAGCCGCTTAAGCTTCCCCGGAATTGCGACTCCTCCCTGGGATGCCATGCCATGAGCTTTTTACGTCCACTAGGCAGTACTGGCATTGAGGTTTCAGCACTCGGTTTAGGCAGTGTAAAATTTGGCCGCAATGAAGGCGTAAAATATCCTGATACTTTTACTATCCCTGATGACACGGCCATGCTCGACCTGCTGGCTCAGGCTAAAGCGCTTGGTATTAATTTTATTGATACTGCACCCGCTTACGGTAACAGTGAAGAGCGTATTGGCGCTTTGTTATCCGGGCGTACCGACTGGATAATTTCAACCAAAGTTGGCGAAGAATTCGTTAATGGTAAATCCCATTTTGACTTCAGTGCGGAGCATACTAAATTCAGTGTTGAGCGTAGCCTTAAACGCCTGAATACGGATTATCTGGATATTGTCCTGATTCACTCGGACGGTGAGGATGAAAAAATACTGCTCGAAAGCGACTGTCTTGAGACCCTTAAAAAACTGCAGGAGTCCGGGTTAATTCGTGCGCTCGGCATGTCTACAAAAACCATTACAGGCGGCCTACTCGCCGCCAAACTGGCAGATATCGTGATGCTAACCTATAACCTGGAACAACAGGACCAGGCAGTAGTTGATTACGCCCAACAACACAATAAAGGCATTCTGGTAAAAAAAGGGTTAATGAGCGGACACGTGGATAAAGCTGGTAAGGACCTGGTACAGGAGAGTTTGGCTTTAATTTTTTCCCAACCAGCCATCAGCAGCATGATTGTAGGGACAATTAATACTGAGCATTTGGCAAGCAATGTAAAAATTGCCAAAGATTTATTGTCACAGCAGGATTAATTTTTTTCTTTCTGAATTTTTTCGACTATTCCTGTCGTCGAGCAATTATCCAGAAAGGCCAGTACCTTAACTGCTCCGCCATAGGCCTGCACAATATCCGCACCCACGACTTCACTGATGCCGTAATCTCCACCTTTAATTAGCACATCAGGCTGCAGCGTTTGCAGTAAAGCAATGGGCGTGTCTTCATCAAAACTGACAACCCAGTCGACGGCTTCCAGGCCGGCAACCACGGCCATCCGACGTTCAATTGGGTTAATCGGCCGGCCGGCACCTTTGAGTCTTGTGACTGAGGCATCGTCATTCAGCGCAAC
>Ga0181553_10000251_pt1 | contig 44824 bp, 37 predicted proteins | sample 011ome_17_FD_133753 | JGI IMG/M metagenome (GOLD analysis project Ga0181553, IMG submission 133753) | Coastal salt marsh microbial communities from the Groves Creek Marsh, Skidaway Island, Georgia - 011502XT metaG (megahit assembly) | ecosystem: Environmental > Aquatic > Marine > Intertidal...
CTATCTTTATCTATGAGCAAAACTACACGAACAGGATTTTATTTTACTAACTACGAAGCCCCCGATTTATCCCCTTTTGATAGATTGTTTGAGGTTTTCAAAGAACTTATTGTTCATACCTCTGGAGATTTCGATGAAGCCATTTCATGGCTACGAGAGCTGGACAAGGAATATGAATTAACCACTCCAGATTACACCATCGAAGACTTTATAGAAGACCTGAAAAACAAAGGATACATACGCGAGGAATTGAATGACGATGGCAAAGGCTCCCCAGTTATTACTGCCAAAACCGAGCAACTAATTCGTCAAAAGGCGTTGGAGCAAATCTTTGGGAATATCAAAAAGAGTGCCTCAGGAAATCACAAATCCAAATACAGAGGAATTGGTGATGAACATACAGGAGAATTGAGAGAATTCAAATTTGGAGATGGTTTCGAAAAAATTTCCTTGACTGAAAGTCTAAAAAACGCTCAAGTAAATAATGGAATGGGAGAATTTCACCTCACAGAAAGAGATTTAGTAGTTGAAGAAACCCAGTTTAAAGCACAAATGAGTACCGTTCTGATGATTGACATTAGTCACAGCATGATCTTGTACGGAGAAGACAGAATTACTCCTGCAAAGAAAGTTGCTATGGCACTTTCGGAGTTAATCACTACTCGTTACCCCAAAGACTCGCTAGATATTTTGGTCTTTGGAAACGATGCTTGGGCTATAAAAATTGCCGATTTGCCTTACTTGAAAGTTGGACCCTACCATACCAATACTGTTGCGGGATTGCAATTAGCGATGGATATTTTGAGACGAAAACGTAATACCAATAAACAGATATTTATGATTACGGACGGAAAGCCAAGTTGTGTGATCGAACCTGATGGTCAATATTACATGAACAGCAACGGCCTAGATCCCTACATTGTGGGGAAATGTTACACTCAAGCAAGACAAGCAAGAAAACTAAAAATTCCTATCACCACTTTTATGATAGCACAAGATCCTTATTTACAGCAGTTCGTGAAGAATTTTACACAAGCAAATCAAGGAAAAGCATTTTACACTGGATTAAGAGGTTTGGGAGAAATGATCTTTGAAGATTATGAAACTAATAGAAAGAAGAGGATTAGATAAGAATAAACGAAATCACACTTCGATACTTCACAACAAGTTGTGAAACTAAGAGATCGGACAATCATTTTGATAAAAAAACTGAACCAAGAGTTTGACTAAAAGGAGACTATCGAAGGGTGACTTAGAAAAAAAAAATGACTAACCACATTTATAGAAAGAATGAATAAAATAAACACATTAGGAGAACTAAAGAAATCGGGATACAAATCAACCTCCATTAAGGATGAATTGAGGGCAAATCTGATAGAAAAGATGAGAAATCATGAAACTACGTTTGAAGGTGTTCATGGTTTTGAAAAAACGGTAATACCTGAATTGCAACGAGCAATTTTGTCTCGTCACAATGTTAACTTACTCGGGCTAAGAGGACAAGCCAAAACAAGATTGGCAAGAAAAATGATCGAACTATTGGATGAATACATTCCTGTTGTAGCGGGTTCAGACATTAATGATGATCCCTTGAATCCAATTTCTCGATTTGCCCAAGAATTAATTGAAGAAAAAGGAGATAATACACCAATTTCATGGATGCACAGAAACGAAAGATTCTTTGAGAAATTAGCAACACCTGATGTAACGGTTGCTGATTTAATTGGTGACATAGATCCGATAAAAGCAGCCAATCTGAAACTGAGTTATGCTGATGATAGAGTGGTTCATTATGGAATGATTCCAAGAGCCAATAGATGCATCTTTGTAATCAATGAAATCCCTGACCTTCAAGCCAGAATTCAGGTTTCATTATTCAATATTTTACAAGAAGGAGATGTACAAATCCGTGGATTTAAAGTTAGACTTCCGCTAGATATGCAGTTTATATTCACTGCCAACCCCGAAGATTATACCAACAGAGGAAGTATTGTAACTCCCCTGAAAGATAGAATTGGTTCGCAAATCTTAACTCATTATCCCGAAGATATTGCTACGGCAAAAAAAATTACTCACCAAGAAGCTAACTCAGATAAAACTCAAGGCTCTGCCATCTACGTTCCAGAAATTGCGAAAGACTTGCTAGAACAAATAAGCTTTGAGGCGAGAGAAAGTGAGTACATTGACGCAAAAAGCGGAATTAGCGCAAGGATGAGTATTACGGCCTTCGAAAACTTACTAAGTACAGCCGAAAGAAGATGTTTACTCATTGGAGAAAAGAAAACTACAGTACGTTTGTCGGATTTTATGGGAGTAATTCCTAGCATTACAGGAAAAGTAGAGCTTGTGTATGAAGGAGAACAAGAGGGAGCCGGAAATGTGGCGTTATCTTTAATTGGCGATGCAGTAAAAACTGTATTTAACTCTTCTTTCCCGGCTATTCAAAAGCTCGAAAAACAAGACGAAAAAACACCTTATCACGATACCTTAGAATGGTTCTTTGCCGAATCGGGATTTGAATTAATGGATGAAGCCTCCGAAAAATTATACAGAACCACCTTAGATGAAGTAAAACCTCTCGATGAATTACTGGACACCTACGTGCCATACATTCCTAAAAAAGATAGATACTTTTGGAAAGAGCTTATTCTTTGGGGACTTGTGGAATACAACAAACTCTCTAAGTCTAGAGTAGATGAAGGGTATCAGTTTAAAGACACGTTCGGAAATTATTTTAGTAATTTGTAAACACTCATAGGGATAAAAGACCATTGATAAAATTTGTGACAGTCGTATAAAATATATCTATATATTTGCGTTTATATTTTTTTAACTAAAGCTAAATGAGAGATATTAGAACGACCAACATCTTACTTCTGGTAATTGCCGTACCTGTAATTTTTTACCTGTTGAAGATTTTATCTTTCATTTTTATTCCCTTATTTGGATCAATGTTTATTGCTCTCCTTTTTCTTCCTCTTATGAGGTGGTTAGAAAAAAGAAGAATGCCTAAAGTTGGAAGTTTATTGGTTGCAGTTTCTTTGCTCGTAGGAATCATCTTTGTTGGTTCTTTGTTAATTCAGATTTCTAGTAAGGAAATTATGCAAACAGACGAAGTATTTTTGAACAAAGCCAACGAAAAAATCACCACTGCCATTTTAACTGTGGAAGATTTTTTTGGAATGACCAAAGAACACTCAAGCAATGTATTGTTGGATTATTTTCAAAACAACAAGTCTTCGTTTAATGCAGGAAAAATCTTAGGCTTTGCAAACCGTACTATCACCATGATATTAATGACGCTTTTCTTTGTGGTACTGTTACTCGCGGGTTCAGTAAATCTTCAAGTAATCATGAAAGATATCTTGTTCAGGCAAGAATTTGCCTCAATCAAAACATTCATAATAATAGAAAAAGACATTTACAAATTTCTCATTGTGAAGTTCCTTATGAGTTTATTCACCGGAATCGGTTTTTCGTTGGCTTGTTATTTATTTGACGTAAGCTTCCCTATCTTTTGGGGAGTCTTTGCCTTTGCGATTAATTTTGTACAAATGATTGGCTCAGTCATTGCCGTTATTGTTATTACTCTTTTTGCCTTTGTAGAGATAGAATCGCCCACCACCCTTTTCTTATTTTTCTCCGTGGTTGGTGGAACCGAAATCTTATTTGGAGCTATTTTGGAACCAATTTTTATGGGAAAAACATTCTCCATTAATGTAATAGCCATTTTAGTGATGTTAATGTTCTGGGGCTATTTATGGGGAGTTCCAGGAATGATTATGTCGATTCCTATCACGGTTTTACTAAAAATAATTTTGGAAAGATTTCCCAGAACCCAACGAATTGCAAAGTTATTAGCTGGTCCAGAGCCCATGATAAAATCCCCTTTCATATCTCAGAAAGGCTAAACGTATCAAACATTATTTCTTTAGAATGTAGTTTCTAAAACCCCCAATCATTCTTTTGTTAAGTAGATGTTGTTCAATCCAGGTAACAACTCTGTACTTGAGCTTTTCATGCTTGTGCATGGGTCTGTTCGGGTTTCTCTTTCCTGAATACTGAAGATTGTGTTGCCAATCAAATTTTGCTATCCAATCCGACATAACGGCCGGGTGAGTTCCTTCAAACTTTGCCAACCTATGCAAAGGACCGTAGTCAAATTCCTTGGGTTGTTTTGCTACAATTTCTGCAGCCTTTTTCTTGCCATGATAACTGCTGTGCATTACCTGCGATTTGTAGCTCATCATGTGCGGAGGCCGAACGTATCCGTAATGATAGATAAATGCACCTATTAGTTTTACTTTGAGCTTTTGTCCTCGTTCGGAGTTGTAATCCGAAGGCGAGTAATCGAAAGTTTCAAATTTCCTAAACGATTGAGCGTCTCTCCAAGAATGAATATTTTTGGAATTCTTTATAATACGAATCTCCTTGGGATACCAATTATGGGAGGTATGAAAGTGTTTGTAATCACCCCAGAAATGTCGATAATTAAATAAAAGTCCTTCTATTTCTGTATCATTTTTGTATTTCTGCATGGCTTTCTTAATCACCAAATGATCCGATTCATGAATTGCCTCATCCGCTTGGATATAAATAAGCCAATCTCCTGTGCATGCTTCTTTTGCAATGTCTGTTTGCCGCGCAAACTCGGTATTTTTGCTGTAGGTTTTAGTATCCCATACCGTATGAATCATTTTTATTTTGAGGGAGTCAATCTCTTCAATAATTTCTTGAGTTGTATCATCAGGGTCGTTATCACCAATTGCTATGACAAACTCATCCACGAGGGGTAGGACAGATAAAATACTTTCTCTGAGAGGAATGTACAACTTAGTTGCATTTTTTATAAAGGTGAAGCCGCTTACTTTCATAGTTACTGCAAATGTAACAACTTTAAGTCATTTCCATATTTCACCAACACTCTTAGTCTGTTCTTTACCATATCTATTTGATAATACTCTACCTTCTCGATTAGGTGATTTTTGCCATTTCTCGATATTACCAGGTCTTTCAGTACATTGATATAGCTCACTCCTTCTTTGCCTACTCGCAATTGAGAATAGGATTCTGGCAGCTCCATTTTTTCTTTGATTATGAGATCTTGGCCATACACCACTAGCTCATCACCAAAAATTAACACAAAATCCTTCTCATCGTCTTGATCGAAATCGACAAAAAAGAACTGCGTGATTTTCTTCTGCGGGCTCAACAAAATTGAAACTGGTTTATCTCCAAAAAATTGTCTGCTAATCGTGTTCTCGGAAGAGTCAAAAAACAAGGCTCTTGAATTATTGATTGTGCTTCCTTGTGTGAGATAAAAAGGAGCTCCAAAAACCGCAGACACTTTGTGCCGCTCTTCTCCCCGTCTGTTGTAAAAATAGAAGTGATACTCCTTGTCTTGCACCAAGAGATAATCGAGGTTTGCAATCAATAAGTGATGAATATCCCCAATTACAGGTGATTTTGTCACGGGTTGTGCCCAACCATTTACCAATTCTCCTTGAATATTTACACTTTTGATTCCGGCAAGAGTTGGGACCATAAATCTAAAATTTAAATCTTGGTCATAATCCATAATTGAGACATTTGCAGTGGCTGAATCTTTGATAGTAACAGGAAATGCTCCTACATCTCTCCCCAAAATATCAATCAAAAACAATTGATTGGAAGTATTAAAAATCAGCTGTTTTTTTTGGTTGCCAAAAACATCTATATTTTTCACCTCACCTACAATGCGTTTTCCAATGTTTCTGCTCCAATTGATCTCACCGTTAGGTGAAACAAAATAAATTACATGATTCTCATCTTGGATTAGATAATCGTGATCGTTGGTTCGGTGATTTTTTACTCTGTAAATTCTATTGTTTAAATTGGCTGCAAACGATTTTTTCCACTTGGGGTTCACCATTCCTTTTCCAATTTCTATTTCTTGCGAATAAATAAAACTGACATAATCCAAATCGGATGTTTGATTTTTTTCTTGGTACATGGATAAGCCCTTAGAACTCTTCAATCCACCCAAATCAAAACCTTTACTAATGGAAATATGAAATGAACCTCGACTTATGTTATTCTTGATAAATGTGGAAACTTCTTCGGAAGAATTAACCGTCAAACCAGAAAAAATTTTGAAATCCATTTTCTCCAATTGAGTTTTTTCCTGACTAAAATAAGCGTAATCATCTATTCGCAAGACGTAATTATACTTCTTTGGCAGACTATTTATCCTGATTCCTTCACCCAGGTAATTCAATTGATGATTTCCTTCATTAAACGAGATACTATCTGGTTTTAAATCCTTCATGGCATCTACAAAATCCGATAAATCATTAATCTTTACCAACACTACTTCATTCGAATCTCCCAAAGGAACCACATTCGTTTCAGATTGTTGTCTCCAGTTGGTAAGAGCAAAAAAGCCGTCACAAAAACAAGTCTTGGATACCTCTGAATAATATAATGAATCCGATTGTGAGACAAGGATTGTATCCTTCTGATTTATTTCTATCTGGTGGAATCTTGCTGGCAAATAATCAAAAATTGTCAAGTCCAATTGTCCATCAAAAGAATATTTCTTGTCTTGCCGTTTTACGTTAGAGCTACTAAACAATTGCTCTGGCAAGAATGTTATCTCGTGAACATTCCATTCTTCAGACTTTTTTTGAAATAATTTTATTCCCTCTTTACTTTTCGTTTTTTGAGTTAAAATTCTTTGAAAGGATGGATTATCGAAAAGTGGAGCCTCCTCTTCGCACTTGGTTTTAAATTCTGAAAGATCATTCGCGGAATACAACAAAAAATTATGGTTCAAATAAGAAGAAAACCCTTTCTTAGGATTGATGGAGTCCAAGGGAGCTCCTAATTCAAACAAAAAATAATTATTTTCACGATGCGCAAAAAGGTACAAAGCCTTCGCGTTTTCTTTCATCGAGTTGAATTGAGAGTCATTGGAAATCCAAAAACTCTCTAATTCAAGGTTATTCTCTTCCAGCTCTTTCCAAATCAAACTTGAGGTAAGCAATTCTTCCACCAAAAGATAAGGCTGTTTTACTTCTATAATTTCACTTGTAAAATTATCGGGAATAAACTCATAAAAATGAAGAGATTGGGTATCTCGTGTATTGTTTTTGGTTAAAACAAAAGTCGCGGCAAGAATTGCCACAATAACTAAAAAAACAATTCCAATAAACCCTCTATTCATTTAAGTTATAGTCTTTATATTAAGAGTGAGGAACCATTTAACTTTGTTTCCAACTCTCCTATTCCGGTTGAATTTCTTCCCTCTAATCGAATTACATCTCCAGTAGTCAAATTTACAACTTTTATCAAACATGTTGTGGCCGTTCCAGTAATTTTATTTCTGTAGCTTCCAAAAGCGTAAGTTCAAGGCAATACCACATTGTTTCTTGTCAATCGAGGTTCGCTCTCTGAGCGGTTGTTGCCACCCACCATTTCTAAACTAATTCGATAGTTAATTCTGTATTTTACTAATTTTACCAAAGTAATTCCATCTTTGGACGCTTTTTAGCTGTTGCCTACTGTTGCAATTGAACCAAAAGGATACGGTAAAGTAACTAGAAATAAAGTGTTTGTATAAGAATCTACGAATACCTCAAGTCGCAACGAATCTGAAAGAGGATTTCCTGGAGAGCGCACTACATGAAAACCATGAGTAGAAGTCGTGGTTCCTAAACCCACATTATGTGAATAATTGGTTTTTACTAAAAAAGTTAAAAAAAAATAAAATGGATATTTTTGATAAGCTATAATGGAATCTCGAATATTTTTTATTCATAGATTTGACATATCAAATGGTATATATGACAGGTAGATAGTGACACTTTTTATCTCGACAAATATTTGGTAAAAAGAACATGCTTAACAAACTATGAATCAAACTACAACCAAATCATTTATTGTTTTACAACAAAAAAAAATATATTTTAATGGAAAAATTAACATTCTTTTTAACTCTCTTATACTTAGTCTTCTGCTCATGTTCTCAGCCTTCACAAGGAATTGAAGAAAAAGTAGAAACAAAACTCACTGAAAAACATCAAGAATTTCATCAAAATGGAACTCTCAAAATAAAAGGAGATATCGTGAATAATCTAAAACAAGGGAAATGGGAATCATTTTATGAAAATGGGGTAAAATGGAGCGAGTCCACTTATTTATTTGGAAAAAGAAATGGTATTTACAAATCGTTTTATCCAAATGGAAGGCTAAAAATCCATGGGATGTACGAAAACGATGAAAAGTTTGGCAATTGGTTTTTCTATAACGAAAATGGAGAGTTTGAAAAAGAAGTAGATTTCGGAACTAGTTCCACAAAAAAAGACTCAAATGAATCCAATTAACTCAAAATTGCCCAACGTAGGTACGACCATTTTTACCAAAATGTCTGCCATGGCAAACGAACACGGAGCTATCAATTTATCGCAGGGTTTCCCGGGATTTGAGGTAGACAAAAACCTGACTTCGCTCGTAACGAAATACCTGAAAGAAGGAAAAAACCAGTATGCTCCCATGCCAGGACTTTTGGAGCTGAGGATTACTTTGTGCAATTATCTGCAAAAAACCTATGGTTCCGAAATTAATCCAAACAGCGAAATAACCGTTACGGCTGGAGCGACTCAAGCCATTTATAATACCATTTCGGCAATCATTCGGCCGGGTGATGAAGTAATTTTGTTCTCACCTGCCTACGATTGTTACGCTCCTGCGGTTGAAGTCCACGGAGGAATCCCTGTTTTTGTGTCGCTCGAGCACCCATATTATTCTATCAATTGGGAGACTGTGAAAAAACAAATGAACTCAAAAACAAAACTTATTTTGATAAATTCTCCACACAATCCTACCGGAAGTTTGTTGACAAAAGAGGATTTGAAACAGCTACATGACATCGTTTCTGGGACCGAAGTGCTTATATTGAGTGATGAAGTCTACGAGCACATTACTTTTGATGGTGCAAATCACGAAAGTGTACTCGCCTATCCCGAATTAAAAAAACGATCGATGGTGGTGTATTCTTTTGGAAAAAGTTTGCACGTTACCGGCTGGAAATTAGGATTTTGTGTAGCGCCAGAATGGTGGATGGATGAGTTTAGAAAAATGCATCAATACACCGTATTTTCTTGCAATTCGCCTATGCAATATGCGATCAACGAGTATATCTTGAATCACAATCCATTTGGCAATACCCGTGAGTTTTACGAAAGAAAAAGAGACCTGTTTTTGGACTCAATAAAAGAGTCTAGATTCAAGGTAATTCCGTGTAAAGGAACTTATTTTCAACTCCTCGACTATTCCGAAATTACCGACATAAACGATGTGGAATTTGCAGAAAAACTAACCAAAGTACACGGCATCGCCTCTATTCCTGTTTCGGTTTTCTATCCCGATTTGGAAGACAACAAAGTCCTGAGATTTTGTTTTGCCAAAGAAGACGAATTACTCATCAAAGCTGGAAAAATCTTATGCACAATTTGACAATTGCCGCCATACAATCAGAAATTATCTGGGAAGATATTGAATTCAATCTGACTCTTTTTGGAGATAAAATAGACAGCCTAAAACCTGGGATTGATTTAATCGTTTTACCCGAAATGTTTACCACCGGATTTACTATGAATACAGATTTGTCAGAAACGATGGACGGACAAACGGTGAATTGGATTCTGAAAAAATCCAAAGAAAAAAATGCCTGCATTCTTGGTTCGGTAATCATTGAAGAACACGGAAATTATTACAACAGGATGTTGATTGCAAAACCTGATGGAAGTATATTGACTTACGACAAACGCCATTTATTTACTTTTGCAGGCGAACAAAATTATTATTCTGCTGGCACAAAACAAGTAGTTTTTGAGTGGAACGGATGGAATATTTGTCCCTTGATTTGTTATGACTTGCGTTTCCCAGTTTGGAGTAGAAATACCCATCAAACTGACTTGTATATTTATGTAGCCAACTGGCCCGAAGTTCGTCAAAAACCTTGGAGTAATTTGTTGGTAGCTCGCGCCATCGAAAATGTGAGTTATGTAGTTGGTATAAACCGAGTTGGAATGGATGGAACCGATAAAAGTTACTCGGGTAATTCTGCAATTATCGATTTTAAAGGAGATGAAATTTCTAACTTTACTCCGCATAAAAATGAAATACAAATTCATGAGTTAATTCAGCAAGATTTACTTGATTTTAGATTGAAATTTCCAGCTTTGGAGGATGGGGATGGGTTCAACATTATTTTGTAACACATTTTTCTTTGTTGCTCATTGTCATTCCAAACGCGACTTGGAATCTAGTTTTCTTCCATTCAAACGTAACACTCTAGTTTCCGGCTCGGAGGCTGGAATGACTGATTGAAAAGAAATAATAACTAAAAATTCAATGTCAACCCAATTCGTTTTCTTACCTCATCCACTTCGAGCACTTTCACTTTTACATGCTGATGAAGCTTTACTTTATCTGCAGGATTTGAGATATATTCGTCACAAATATTAGAAATGTGAACCAAACCATTTTCTTTAATTCCAATATCTATAAAACAACCAAAATTGGTCACATTGGTCACAATTCCGTTCAGTTCCATTCCGGGTTTTACATCGACTATGGTTCTCAAACTCTCCTCAAACTCAAGCATTTTTGCTTTTTCTCGAGGGTCTTGGCTTGGCTTTTTTAGTTCGGCAACTATGTCTTGCAGAGTCGCCATTCCGGTATTGGAATCTTGATAATTAGTCAATTGTATCGAATTTATCAATTCCTTATTTCCTATCAACTTCTTCACAGTTACTTTCAAATCCTTTGCCATTTTCTCCACTACTTTGTAACTCTCGGGATGCACAGCCGAATTATCCAAAGGATTTTTAGCTCCAGTAATTCTTAAAAAAGCAGCCGACTGTTCGTAGGCCTTCTCCCCCATTCTCTTCACTTTTTTGAGTTGAGAACGCGAAGTAAAATCTCCGTTTTCTTTTCTATAATCCACTACATTTTGGGCAGTAGTTTCGCCTAATCCCGACACATATTGCAACAAATATTTGCTAGCTGTGTTTACGTTTACCCCAATTTTGTTCACACAACTTATCACCACATCGTCCAAAGAGTTTTTGAGTAACGTTTGGTTTACGTCATGTTGATATTGTCCTACTCCCACGGATTTTGGGTCAATTTTTACCAACTCTGCCAAGGGATCCATCAATCGCCTACCGATAGAAACTGCTCCTCGAACCGTGACATCATATTGAGGAAATTCCTCCCGAGCGACTTTACTCGCACTATAAATACTGGCTCCATCTTCGCTCACTATAAATACTTGTAACTTTCTGTCAAACTTCAATCGCTTGATAAAATATTCTGTTTCTCGGCTAGCCGTTCCGTTTCCAATAGCAATCACCTCTATTTTGTATCGCTCCACCATCGACACTACTTTTTTTCCCGCCATGGCTGTATCTTTTTGCGGAGGGTGCGGATAAATATTTTCGTTGTGAATTAATTCCCCGTTTTCGCTCAAACACACCACTTTGCACCCCGATTTGAATCCAGGATCGAGTGCCAAAATTCGTTTTTGACCCACAGGAGCAGTGAGCAATAATTGTTTCAAGTTTTCTGAAAAGACGGTAATTGCCTGAATATCTGCCGCTTCTTTCAGTGCATTTCTATGTTCCGTTTCTATCGAAGGTTTCAACAGTCGTTTGTAGGTATCTTTGATAGCCAATTCCACTTGCTCCGAAGATTCGTTGTAGCCATACTTCAGTTTTTCGGTCAGTTTTTCCAATACATATTCCTCATCAGGTTCTATTTTCAACCGAATAACCCCCTCTTTTTCGGCTCTAAATAAAGCTAAAGTTCTATGCGATTTTAGTTTGTGAGTGGGTTCCGAATATTCAAAATAATCTTTGAATTTCTCGCCTTCCTCTTCCTTTCCTTTTATAACTTTGGCTATTGCCACCCCTTGTTTTTCGAAAGCTTTTCGCACGATGTTTCTCACCGAAACTCGTTCGTTTATCCATTCTGCTAAAATGTATCGTGAGCCTTCCAGGGCTTTGTCGGTTGAGTCTATTTTTCCCTTTACAAATCTGGAAGCAGCTCTGTGAACATCTTCTTCATGTTGAGCCATGATGATTTTTGCCAAGGGTTCCAATCCATGTTCTCGTGCTTCACTTGCCTTTGTTCTTCTCTTTTTCTTAAAAGGTAAATAAATATCTTCCAACTCGGTCAAAGAAGTTGATTTTTCTATCAAACCTATTATCTCCTCCGTCAACAACTCTTGTTCCTTAATTGCTCGGAGTATCGTTTGTTTTCTTTTTTCGAACTCTTTTTGTTTTTCTAGTCCATTTTTTATTGCCAAAATTTGTACTTCGTCCAGTGCGCCAGTTTGTTCTTTTCGGTAACGAGAAATAAAAGGAACAGTTCCTCCCTCTTCCAATAATTGGATGGTTTTTTGAATTTGTTTTTCAGGAATGTTTAGTTCTTTTGAAAGTTGTTTGATTTGATTCATTTCTTGTTGTTATTAATACCTATCTTGAGAAAGGTTAGGTAGGTGACTATCCCTGTGAAAATTCACCCCAATAATCCCTTAAAGGGAATAAGCAAACCTAAAAAATTGGGTTATTAATTCGTTATTATAATTTCAAAATACAATTGGTTCTCAAATTTAACCTATTTTCAAAGTATGAAAAAATTAATCGCCCGAATAGTATTTTGGATTACTGGCTGGAAAACCGAATTAAAAGATCTTGAAGTAGCCAAAAGAAGTGTGATGATTGCCGCTCCACACACCTCAAATTGGGATTTGGTGTACATGATGGGTGTGTTGTGGATGCACGAAATTTCCGTAAAGTTTTTTATCAAAGACAGCTACACCAAAGGACTACACGGAGGTTGTTTTAGGTGGCTGGGGGGAATTGGAGTAAACCGAAAAAAAGCTGGAAACAGGGTGGAAATTGCTGCTAACTTATTTGAGAAAGAAAAAGAATTAATTATCATCATCCCACCAGAAGGAACCAGAAAAAGAGTAGATAAATGGAAAAAAGGGTTTTACTATATTGCTCAAAAAGCAAAAGTACCTATTTCATTTGGATTCCTAGATTATAAAGAAAAGATAGGAGGAGTTGGAGGATTTATTCACCTTTCAGAATCCTTCGAAAACGATATGGAGAAAATTCAGGCGTTTTATAAAACCAAATCTGGGAAGTTTCCTGAGTTGTACAATGAGGAGATTTATTGAGTTTTTAAATTATTTCTTTTTGAATAAAATGATATTACCAAGAACATTAGTTCACCACTAACAAAACACTCTTTTTTTGATGAAATTTAAAACTAAGTAAGACTTTTTAATGTTAAGTTTTAACTGTTTTGGCGAGAAACGTTACAATTCAACTTTCAACCAGAAGTATACATGTAACACTATTTTTTTTAATTAAACAATCATTAGATTCCTGACTCGGAAGGAATGACCAAGAGAGAAATCGATTCTTATTACTTTAAAAATTGAGCTCTACCCACTTTTAATGTAATCGTATCTTTAGAAATATCCCAACCTCTGGCAGGACAAAATTCTCTACCATAAAAGATAATCTGCAAGTGCAGTTTGTTCCAAAATTCTCTAGGAAAAAGCCGTTTGGCATCTTTTTCGGTTTGCTCAACATTTTTTCCTGTAGTCATTCCCCAGCGATATAGCAATCGATGAATGTGCGTATCTACCGGAAAAGCTGGAACACCAAATGCTTGTGCCATGACCACCGAAGCAGTTTTGTGCCCTACGCCTGGCAATTCTTCCAATTCTTCAAAACTGGCAGGAACTTCTCCGTTGTATTTATCAATTAACATGTGCGAAAGCACCGAAATGGCTTTTGATTTTCGGGGAGACAAGCCACAAGGTTTTATGATTTCTCGAATCTCCTCCACCGGAACCTTTGCCATGTCAAACGGATTATTGGCTCGAGCAAAAAGAGCAGGAGTAATTTTATTTACCCGCTCATCGGTGCATTGTGCCGAAAGCAACACGGCTATTAATAAGGTATAAGCATCAGTATGTTCAAGCGGAACTGGAACTTCTGGATAAATGCGTTCTAGTTCGTCTATTATGAATTGTACTTTTTCTTGTTTGGTCATTCCTAAAATTAAATGAAATTTAATAAAATAGTGTATTTGTTCTCGATACATTTTATTTTTCTATCGAAAAACTAAAACACTCGAATTGATACAAATCACGATTTTAAATTCTTAAAATCAACTTTGTTAATTCTAGTCGATTTAATTGAAGCTATCATGGGAATTAACTTTGCATTTCGATACACTCAACAAAACTAAATTGAATTTCTTCGAGCCGAAATATTCTCATAAAAAAAGCCCTTGAAATTCTTCAAGGACTTTTTACTACTTGTTTTCTATTACGTATTAAGCAAGAACTTCAGATACCAATTTTGCGGCATCTTCTAGTTGCACTGCCGAATGAACTTTGAGTCCAGAAGCATCGATTAACTCTTTAGCTTCTATGGCATTGGTTCCTTGTAATCTTACAATAATTGGGATTTGGATGTCTCCAATGTTTTTGTATGCATCGATTACACCTTGTGCTACTCTATCACATCGTACAATTCCTCCAAAGATGTTTACCAACAAAGCCTTTACGTTTGGATCCTTCATAATGATACGGAAAGCTTTTTCTACTCTCGCAGCATCGGCAGTTCCACCTACGTCTAGGAAGTTTGCAGGGTCACCTCCAGATAATTTGATGATATCCATTGTTGCCATAGCAAGTCCAGCTCCATTAACCATACATCCTACGTTTCCGTCCAGTTTTACATAGTTCAATTCGTGCTCAGATGCTTCTACTTCTGTAGGATCTTCTTCCGAAGTATCTCTCATTTCAGCATAATCTTTGTGTCTGAACAATGCATTTCCATCCAGCGATACTTTCGCATCTACAGCTATGATTTTGTCGTCCGAAGTTTTCAGTACTGGGTTAATTTCAAACATTTCAGAATCACTTCCTTCGTATGCTTTTACCAAAGCAAAAACGAATTTTGTCATTTCTTTCATTGCTTTCCCACTCAATCCTAAGTTAAAAGCTATCTTTCGTGCTTGAAATCCTTGGATTCCTACTTTTGGGTCTATTTCTTCGGTAAAAATCAAGTGTGGAGTTTCTTCTGCAACTTTCTCGATGTCCATTCCACCTTCCGTAGAATACATTACCATATTTCTTCCGGTTGCTCTGTTCAATAAAACAGACATGTAAAATTCGCTTGGCTCAGAATCTCCAGGATAGTATACATCTTGTGCAACCAATACCTTTCTCACAAACTTACCTTCGGCAGAAGTTTGTGGGGTAATCAACATCATTCCTAAGATTTCATCCGAAATTCTCTTTACATCATCCAGACTTTTGGCAAGTTTTACTCCTCCACCTTTCCCTCTTCCTCCTGCATGGATTTGAGCTTTGATAACCCACCAATCAGTTCCTGTCTCAGAATTTAATTTTTTTGCAGCCTCAACTGCTTCTTCAGGCGTGTTTGCCACAATTCCTTCTTGGATTGCTACACCGTAACTCTTTAATATTGATTTACCTTGGTATTCGTGTAAGTTCATTCTTAAAATTTTGGTTTTATGAGTTTCAAAGGTAAGATAAATTGAAATTAAAACGAAAGAGATTAAAAGAATATTTGAGAGAAAAATGACGAAGATAGAATTCAGTCGGAATTGATTAATTTTTTGGGATTTTAAGCTGTTTTTCACCGAAAAAAAGACAGAAAAAATTGATTTTTGAACAATTGTTGTACCTTTGAAGCTATGTTGTGAATTTTTCACAAAAGACAAAAACTATTTCAACTATGAATGCAGTAATTACTGGAGTTGCTGGTTATGTGCCAGATAAAAAACTTACTAACAAAGACTTAGAAAAACTAGTAGACACCAATGACGAATGGATAAAATCTCGTACTGGTATCGAAACTCGTCACATTTTAGAGGACGGAAAAGGAACCTCTTTCATGGGCGCAAAGGCGGTAGAGGATTTATTGAGAAAGACAAATACAAAACCAGAAGAAATCGACTTAATTATATGTGCTACTGTTACGCCTGATCATGTTTTCCCTTCTACGGCTAACATTATTGGGGATATTGTAGGAGCGAAAAATGCCTGGAGTTTTGATGTGAATGCTGCATGTTCTGGATTCTTGTATGCCTTGACCACGGGAAGCCAATTCATAGAAACAGGGAAATATAAAAAAGTAGTAATAGTGGGTGGAGACAAAATGTCTTCCATCATAGACTATACAGATAGAACTACGTGCGTAATTTTTGGAGATGGAGCCGGAGCGGTAATGCTCGAAGCTACTGAAGAAAATGTAGGAATTAAAGACTCTATTTTGTATTCCGATGGGGCCGGAAAAAAACACCTATTTCAAAAATCTGGAGGATCTGTGAGTCCAGCGACCGAAGAAACAGTAAAAAATAGAGAACACTTTGTTTACCAAGAAGGTCAGCCTGTTTTTAAAGCTGCAGTGACTGGAATGGCAGATGTTTCTGCCGAAATAATGGAGAAAAACAACTTAACCTCAGAGGATGTTTCTTGGTTGGTTCCTCATCAGGCAAACCTGAGAATAATTGATGCGACAGCCCGAAGAATGGGATTGAGTACAGAAAAAGTAATGATAAATATCCAAAAATACGGAAATACCACTGCAGGAACCTTGCCTCTTTGCTTGGCAGACTGGGAGTCTCAATTAAAAAAAGGAGACAACCTTATTTTATCTACTTTTGGTGGAGGATTTACTTGGGGAGCTATGTTCTTGACCTGGGGATACGACTCAAACTAACGGAATTAACAAAAACTATTTCCATGAAACGGAAATAAATAAATATATTTGAAACTAAACAAAAACAAAAATATGAATCTTAACGAAATTCAAGACTTAATAAAATTTGTAGCCAAACAGAAGGTGACGGAAGTAGAAATTGAAAAAAAAGATTTTAAAATCACCATAAAATCTGAAAAGGAGGAAATTCATGTGGCTCATGTGGCTCCAGCTCCTGTAGCTGCCCCAGCGGCAATTCAGGCTCCTTCGGTTGCACCGGCTCCAGCTGCCCCTGCTGAACCAGCTCCAGCGAAAGAAGATAGTTCAAACTACATCACCGTGAAATCTCCTATGATTGGAACTTTTTACAGATCTGCAAATCCAGAATCGGACCCATTCGTAAACGTTGGGGACTCCATCAAGCCTGGAGATGTATTGTGTATCGTGGAAGCTATGAAATTGTTCAATGAAATAGAAGCAGAAGTAAGCGGAAAAATTGTAAAAGTATTGGTTGACGATGCCTCACCTATTGAGTTCGATCAGCCTCTTTTCTTAGTTGAACCTTAATTAGTTTCAAGTACTTAACTTACTTGTTATTTAATACCAAAGGATTAACTCATATTCATTCGGGTAGCATACGTAAAAAAAGAATCTCTATACACTGAGTACTTTTGACTGTTCCTACCCCAGACTAAAGACTGAAAAAATGTTTAAAAAAATATTAGTAGCCAACAGAGGTGAAATTGCTTTGCGGATTATAAGAACCTGCAAAGAAATGGGAATCAAAACAGTAGCTGTATACTCCACAGCTGACAAAGACAGTCAGCCTGTGAGGTTTGCAGATGAAGCTGTGTGTATTGGTCCTCCCTCGAGTACCGAATCGTACTTAAAAATATCAAATATTATCGCAGCAGCTGAAATAACCAATGCGGATGCAATTCATCCGGGTTATGGGTTTTTATCTGAAAATGCAAAATTCTCTAAAATTTGTGAAGATCACGGGATAAAATTTATCGGTGCTAGTGCCGAAATGATCGACAGAATGGGTGATAAAGCCTCTGCAAAAGCAACCATGGTCAAAGCTAAAGTACCCTGTGTCCCAGGTTCTGCAGGAATCTTAAAAGATTTTGCAGAATGTAAGAAAACAGCCAAAGAAGTGGGATACCCAATTATGCTGAAAGCTACTGCCGGAGGTGGTGGAAAAGGTATGAGATTGGTATGGGAAGAAGAAAAGCTGGAAGAAGCTTGGAAATCGGCCCGTACGGAATCCAAGGCGGCCTTCGGGAATGATGGAATGTACATGGAAAAATTTGTGGAAGAGCCAAGGCACATCGAAATTCAGATTGCGAGTGATCAACACGGAAACCATTGTCATATGTCGGAAAGAGATTGTTCTATCCAACGAAGACACCAAAAATTGGTAGAAGAAACTCCTTCTCCTTTCATGACTCCTGCTCTCAGAAAAAAAATGGGAGAAGCGGCCATAAAAGCAGCAAAAGCGGCAAAATATGAAGGTGTAGGAACAGTGGAATTTTTGGTAGACAAACACCGAAATTTTTATTTCATGGAAATGAATACCCGAATCCAAGTGGAGCATACCATTACCGAAGAGGTCATTAATTTTGACTTAATTCGTGAGCAAATTAAAATTGCCGCTGGTCACAAAATATCTGGAAAAAATTATGAACCTCAAATGCATGCCATCCAGTGTAGAATCAATGCAGAAGATCCATTTAATGACTATCGTCCGAGTCCAGGAACAATAGGATATTACAATGAACCAGGTGGTCATGGAATAAGAATAGATTCTCACGTGTATTCTGGATATACAATTTCACCGTATTACGACTCCATGATTGGAAAATTGATTACAGTAGCACAAACGCGTGAAGAGGCAATCACTAAAATGGAGAGAGCTCTGGAAGAGTATTACGTAGAAGGAATTAAAACTACTATCCCGTTTCACAGACAATTAATGAAGCACCCAGACTTTAGAGCCGGGAACTTTACGACTAAATTTATGGAATCATTCGTGTTGGAAAACGAAAAAGAATCCTAACAAATAATTCAACCAAACAAAAAAGACTGAGATTTCTCTCAGTCTTTTTTTGTTCATTAAATAGGATATTTAGGCAGAAATTGCCTCTTTCTTCGACTTTCGGTAAAGAAATGAATGAAAAATTTGTCTTTTGGCAAATCTGAATTGCTTATCACTATTCAAAAATCTAGCAAACAACTTTTCTGTTACCCCAAAATACTCGTAAGACGTCCCATCAGTAAAAGTTACTTCAAAAACATTCTTGTCATGGTTAAAATCAGCGATTTTTGAATGTGTGATTGTCGCATTGTACTCATCCAAATTTGCCTCCTTGGTCTCTGGAGCAATACTTACCAAGAAATGGTACGCATCAATTATTTGAGAACTTTTTAATCCAGCTTCCTCTTTTTTCGACTCGTCTTGAAATTTGTCAGGATGCCATTCTTTTACCAAGTTTCGGTATTTCGTCTTTAAGTCTTTTAATACGAGTGCCCCCCCTACTTCAAACACATCTTTGTATTCCTTTATTCGCTTCATGCTTTTATTTTTGGTTGTAAAGTGCAAAGCTATTGATATATTCTCAGTTGTAACCTAGAATTATGAAAAATAATCTCTAAATAACAAAGAAAATTTTCTGAAGTAACATCTTAAAAAACCTCCAAATAAAACGAAGGACAATTACCAAAAAAGGAGGATCTTATTCGGTTCGGAAAACTCCACTTATTTCAATAAATTTTTAATAATAATATTTCAGAATATGAATTTTATTTTCCTAGGTAATTTAACTAAATTCGCACTAATTATTTACAAAACTTCAAAACAAGCATATGGCATTTGATTTAGACATGATAAAGGAAGTTTACGGCAGAATGAATAGCAGAATAGATGCTGCAAGAGCTGTGACAGGAAAACCACTTACACTTTCCGAAAAAATATTGTACAACCACCTGTGGGATGGCAATGCAAATAAAGCATTTACGAGAGGAAAGGATTACGTAGATTTTGCACCTGACCGAATTGCATGTCAAGATGCTACTGCACAAATGGCACTTTTGCAATTTATGCAAGCTGGTAAGCCTCAAGTAGCAGTTCCAACAACTGTTCACTGTGACCATCTTATTCAGGCAAAACAAGGAGCAAAAAAGGATTTGCCATTTGCCAGAAAAAACTCTTCAGAAGTATTCGAATTTTTGGCTTCAGTATCCAATAAATATGGAATTGGATTTTGGAAACCAGGTGCTGGAATTATTCACCAAGTGGTATTGGAAAATTATGCATTTCCGGGAGGAATGATGATTGGAACCGATTCGCATACAGTAAATGCTGGTGGATTAGGAATGGTAGCAATTGGTGTAGGAGGTGCTGATGCCGTAGATGTAATGGCAGGAATGGCATGGGAACTGAAATTTCCCAAATTGATTGGAGTGAAATTAACCGGAAAATTATCTGGATGGACAGCACCAAAAGATGTCATCCTGAAAGTAGCTGGGATTCTTACCGTAAAAGGAGGAACTGGAGCTATTGTTGAATATTTTGGAGAAGGAGCAGAATCAATGTCTTGTACAGGAAAAGGAACCATTTGTAACATGGGAGCCGAAATTGGTGCTACCACATCTACTTTTGGGTATGACGACTCTATGGAAAGATACCTCAGAGCCACTGATAGAGACGAAGTTGCTGACGCAGCAAACGAAGTAAGAGCTCATTTGACAGGAGACCCAGAAGTGTATGCTGAACCAGAAAAATACTTTGACCAAGTAATCGAAATCAACTTAAGCGAGTTAAAACCTCATTTGAACGGACCTTTCTCGCCAGACATTGCAACGGAAGCAGGTGTTGACATCAAAGAAAAAGCGACTAAAAATGATTGGCCACTGGACGTGGAATGGGGATTAATTGGTTCTTGCACCAACTCTTCATACGAAGATTTATCGAGAGCTGCCTCCATCGCAAAACAAGCGGTAGACAAAGGATTAACGACCAAAGCAGAATTTGGTATCAACCCAGGTTCTGAGCAAGTAAGATACACGGCTGAAAGAGATGGATTGCTTAAAACTTTTGAAGATTTGGATGCGACTATCTTTACCAATGCTTGTGGACCATGTATTGGACAATGGGCAAGATACAGCGACCCAAAAAATGCTCCAAAAAACTCCATCATCCACTCATTCAACAGAAACTTTGCTAAGAGAGCCGATGGAAATCCAAATACACACGCCTTTGTAGCGTCTCCAGAAATGGTAGCTGCTGTGGCGATTGCGGGTAGATTAGATTTTAACCCAATGACTGATACCTTGACAAACGACAAAGGTGAGCAAGTAAAATTTGACGAACCTACAGGGTTTGAATTGCCACCAAAAGGTTTTGATGTAGAAGATGCAGGATACGAAGCTCCAGTAGCGGACGGAAGTTCTGTAGAAGTGGTGGTTTCGCCAGAGTCTGAAAGATTGCAGTTGCTTTCTCCATTTACTCCAATTGGGAACAAAATAAACAACGCCAAACTCCTAATCAAAGCATACGGAAAATGTACGACTGACCATATTTCGATGGCAGGACCATGGCTGAAATTCAGAGGACATCTAGACAATATATCAAACAACTGCTTAATTGGAGCGGTAAATGCCTTTAACAAAGAAACTGATAAAGTAAAAAATCAACTAACAGGCGAATATGGACCGGTGCCAGCAACTGCACGAGCATACAAAGCTACTGGAGTTCCTTCAGTAGTAGTGGGAGATCATAACTACGGTGAAGGTTCTTCAAGAGAGCATGCAGCCATGGAGCCAAGACACCTAGGTGTGGTAGCGGTAATCGTGAAATCTTTTGCTCGTATCCACGAAACAAATTTGAAGAAACAAGGGATGCTTGGATTGACTTTTGCCAACGAGGCTGATTATGACTTGATACAAGAAGATGATACCTTCAACTTCGTAGATTTGAATGAATTTGCGCCAGAAAAACAATTGACACTAGAATTGACTCACGCTGACGGTAGCAAAGATACTATCAAATTGAATCATACGTACAACCAATCTCAAATAGAATGGTACAACGAAGGTTCTGCATTGAACTTGATTAAAAAAGAGAATGCTAAATAGCAAAGAGTTGGCACGAAGTTAGTAGTTCGTGATTCTCGTATATGAACATACATGAATCCCTTTTGAGCAATCAAAAGGGATTTTTTATTGACCTTTTCTTTCAAACACCTCACAGGTAAACTCGATTCAGGATTGGAAGAATAATTTTTCACCTCACCGACTTGGATTCAATAGGAATGACATAAATGTTACACATCCCAAATAAACAAATCTTTACTTTTACAGAAAGTTACTCTCCATGAATTTTCTTAAAAAAAATAAGTATACTATTCTTTTCATAGCATTAATTCTTATTCTGTTCTTCACCCCAATAGGATTTCAAGTTAAGGTTTTAATGAATCGCTACGTCCATTTTTCGCCCACTGAAATACCTCATGAAAAAAGAGTGACATTGGCCAATTACAATTGGAGTTTGAAAAACGATGCTGGGAATAACATAGATTTTAATCAGTTCCGAAACAAAGTGGTAGTCGTAAATTTCTGGGCAACGTGGTGTCCGCCTTGCGTGGCAGAAATGCCAAGTTTTCAGGATTTGTATGAGGATTACAACTCAGAAGTTGTGTTTTTGTTTGTAGCGAATGACAAAGCCAAAAAAGTACAGACATTTATGAGAGAACAAGGTTATTCATTTCCAAATTACTACGAAAACTCCATCACACCTCCTGAATTAGTATCAAATTCCCTACCTACTACTTTTATCATCAACAAAAAAGGAGACATTGTGATGAAGAAGAAAGGCGCCTATAATTGGAATTCTGAGTATATTAGGAATCAATTGAACCAATTCATACAAGAATAAAACAAACTATCATGTACAAACACATAGAAGATTCTCAAATCACCCTAACCGAATTAATGCTTCCCTCCCATTCCAATTTTAGTGGAAAAATTCATGGAGGGTATATTTTGAGCCTAATGGATCAGATTGCGTTTGCTTGTGCCAGTAAGCACTCGGGGAATTATTGTGTTACTGCTTCGGTAAACAAAGTAGATTTTCTGAATCCCATAGAAGTAGGAGAATTAGTGACTCTGAAAGCCTCAATCAATTACACCGGAAATACCTCGATGGTTGTTGGGGTACGAGTAGAATCTGAAAATATACAATCGGGAATTTGTACTCATTGTAACTCTTCTTATTTTACGATGATTGCCAAGGACAAAGACGGAAACAATGCACCTACCCCAGGAATTATAATTGATACAAAACAAAAAGCTAGAAGATTTTTGAGAAGTATAGAAACCAGAAAATCGTACCTGCTTAGAGAAAGCAAGTATGAAGAAAAATCATTCGAACTTACTCCTGATCTATTGGATGAACTAAAACAAAATAATCTTGAGCTTGCCTTATCATAACGTCTATAAAATAAGAGACAAAAAAAAATCTTCCCGAAGGAAGATTTTTTTGTTTAAGAAAAACATTTCTTAGAAGTGGAATGTTACATTAACAGCAGCAGACCCACCAAATGCAGCAGAAGCACCATCGTCAATTCCAATGTTCAAACCTGAACTTTTTAATACTTGCGAATCAGTTTGTTCTGTTGTACCAGAGTTATCAGTTTCTGTTGAGTTCGTAGCATTAGAAGCTGTGAATCCAATTCCCCATCCAAATTCAGCACCAATGGCAATTTTTGGAAGTACGAAATAATCTACACCTACAAAACCTCTAGCTCCAAATCCAAAAGAACCAGACTTTGTGATTCCTAAGTTTCTTGTTGCACCGGCAGCCTCTACACCTTCAGTAATTGCATTTTGAAGATCTAGATTATAATCAAATGAAGTTGTGGTTGCAGGAGATCCGATTACCAACAATGCTTCAGCTCCGTAAAAACCTTGCAATCTGTTGTGTCCTCTTCTCAACTCTTTTCCAAAACCTAATACGATATTAGTTACAACATCTTTTTGTGTTTGAATGTAGTTGTTTTCACCGTTAGTACCGTAAACAGCTAATACAGACTCATCACTAAAAGAAGTATAATTGATTCCAACTTTTACTCTCCAAGCTTCAGTTGAGCTAGTAAACATTTTTCCAACAATTACATTGTTAAATCCTGTTACATGACCTAAGTGTTGAGCAGTAGATCCAGTGTTTACGTTCAATTTTAATGCATTTAATCCAAAATCGATTAATGGTACAGCATCAAACTGAATCGCCCAGTCTCCCGCTTGTGGCAAGTACTCTAGACCTTTTTTGTTTTTCATTGAAGTTGTACTTCCTTGAGCGAAAGCAAAACTCCCAGCAAATAATGCTGCAGCGAATAAAATGTTCTTTTTCATAATTATTTTTTTGAGTTAATAATATCTCAAGATAAGTAATTTTTTCCTATCCACAAATTGTTTCTTTAAAATCGACTAGTTTATTATCAACTCAACTCTGTTTAAAAGTCGAACAATATTCCTTATTTTTGTATCCTATGAAGCAACTACTTCCCATGGGATATTCACCAATAGAAAAGATACAAGAAGATCTTTTTGACGAACACAAATTACATGTAAGTGTATTGAGGGAAGACAAAAACCATCCTTTGATTCAGGGAAATAAACTAAGAAAACTAACTTACAACCTCTTAAACGCGAAAAAAAAAGGCAACAAGACTTTACTTACGTTTGGAGGAGCATACTCCAATCATATTGCAGCAGTTGCCACAGCAGGAAAAAAGTTTGGTTTCCAGACAATAGGAATCATTCGAGGAGAGGAAACACTGCCGCTCAACCCTACTTTATCGCTCTGTAAACAAAATGGAATGGAACTTCACTATGAAGACAGAACTACTTATAGATTAAAAAACACTCAAGACTACAAGGAGTATCTAAGGAATAAGTTTGGATCATTTTACCTTATTCCTGAGGGAGGAACAAACTATTATGCCATCAATGGATGTATGGAAATTATAGAAAGGTATGATGAGTACGATTATATTTGCTGCCCAATTGGAACTGGTGGAACTGTTGCAGGAATCACTATTTCAAATCAAGGAAAATCAAAAATACTCGGTTTTTCTTCTCTTAAAGGTGGTGAATTTTTAACTCAAGAGATTCGCTCACAAATTCATTCTGTCCTGAATGATAAAGAACTTACGGATGCGGTTCTACACTCATTTGAACTTGTCACTGATTTTCATTTTGGAGGTTATGCCAAAATCACAGAAGATTTGCTTAATTTCGTGCGAAAATTTTACTCCAGCCATCAAATAAAGTGGGACCTTCTATACAATGGAAAAATGGCCTATGGAGTATATGAAATGATTAAACAGGGATTTTTTCCTGAGCACAGTCGAATTCTTCTTGTACACACCGGAGGAATTCAAGGGATAGCAGGAATAGAAGAAAGAAATAACATACGAATTTATGAGGATTAAGCAACTTGGATTAACGATTTGGATGACTGTAGGATTACTCCTTCTTTCTTTTGGACAAAACCAAACCCCTCTAGAATACATTGAAAAATGGAAAGAAGTTGCTATTGAAAAAATGAAAATTCACAAAATCCCTGCAAGTATCACTTTGGCTCAAGGAATACTGGAGAGCGGAAGCGGAAACAGTAAATTGGCAAGATTGGCAAACAATCATTTTGGAATTAAATGTCATTCTTCGTGGACGGGAGAAACCTTTTACCAAGACGATGATGAAAAAGACGAGTGTTTCAGAAAATACAAATCTGCCAGTGAATCCTATGAAGATCATGCAAATTTTTTGAAAAAATCACGCTACCAACCGCTGTTTTTACTTGATATTACTGACTATAGTGGATGGGCTCATGGACTCAAAAAAGCGGGATATGCTACAAACCCTAAATATCCGAAACTTCTTATCAGCATTATTGAGCGTTACAACCTCTCGGAATTGGATTCCGAAAATTTCATTTCTAATGAGCCCTTGGTCTCTACCAAAAAAAAGTATAAAAAACCGCTTTCGAAAAATCAGGAAACTATTACTTTGCAGTTTCAGCATTCTGTTTCAAAAACGGCTAATCTGGTTCCATTCATCATTATCAAAAAAAATGATTCTTACGAAAAACTAGAGAAAGAATTTGCGATCCGTAAATGGCAAATCATCAAATACAATGATCTCAAAAAGAATCATAAACTGACGGAAGGAGAAAGAATATTTCTGAAACCTAAACGGTGTAAATCCAAGGAAGAGTTTCATATCGTAAAAGCGGGAGAAACCATGAGAGATATTTCTCAGCTGTATGGAGTAAAACTCAAACGAATTTATAAAAGAAATGGATTAGATGAAGGAGTGGTACCCAAGCAAGGCCAGAGGATTTACCTACGGTCAAAAAAGAAGGTGAGCTAATTATTTTTTTTGAGAATACGACCCGATTTCTTATCGAATCCATAAGGACAATGCTTACAGCCATTTTTACAACAATACCCTCTTTTCAGTAAATACTTTTCTGTAAAAATAATGTATCCCTCAGGAGAGTAATAAAATTCATCTGGGTCTAGCTTTTCGCGTTTTGAAAACCCGCTCATATCAGTCATCCTCGGCTTTTTTTTATTGAATAAAATAACTTTTGGGAGCAAAAACATTTCCTAAAGCAAAATACTGAAATACCAACAGCTCTTTTTCACCTCTAATTCTGCCATGGATATAATCCGTGTCCCAAATGTTCTTCTCTCCGGTCACCTCATTTACAGTAGGATTATCACTCATTTTGAGGTAGAAATCTACCGTTCTTTTCTTGTTGGAAACATCAGTAACAGAAAGGGTATAAACAGGTTCGCTCACAGCCAATATAGAATCAACTTGCTTCTCGGTGTAATCGGCAATTCTATTGAAATAGATTTTTTCATAATTTAATAGATAGTTCTCTACCAAGGTTTTATCGGCTCCTTCGATAGGGTTCCCATCAATGTCCATGAGACTCACAATCTTTGCTGACTGATTGATTCTGTATGAATCTGAGAGCTTTTGTGGAAATTCGACTTTCACAGAGGCTATTTCAAGTGGATCGTATACAAAAACTCCTGAGTATTTCCAGTCATTTTCGTTGGTAAAAAACCTACTTTCCAAAAATCCATTAAATCCGGGTAAATGCATAACGTAAGGCTCCGAAGATTTTCGTCCGTTTTTTTCTAACAACATATAAGTTCCGTAATGATCCTTGGTTGGCGACCCCACAAAATAAGTTTTGGTTAACTCTCCGTTTTCGAATATCTCAACTTTTTTATTTCGTGCCGCCATGTTAGCCACCACCGTTTTTTTGAGTTCGCTTGGCACTGCACTTTGCACCGCAATGTGTTTAAATGTTTTTAATAACAACTCTACATTCTCTGGTCGAGCTTTGAACTTACCGTTGAGTCTCCATTCTTCTCCCGCCTTCTCCAGATTTGCCACATTTCCCGTGCTTTCCGTAATAACAAACTTCGTGATATTCTCAACATTCTCAATTTCAAAATCGCTAAACGCTTTTCCTCCTCCTTTACTCGAATCAGTTTTCATTACCCAAAGAGCAATTATACCCAGAAGAACAACGGCTAGTAATAATATCCCTGTTGATTTGTTTTTCATTCTTTACTTGTTTTTAATTCGAGCGTAATATTACAAAAAAAATCGGCCAGAAGCTGACGGATTGATTGATTTTATAGGACAATTATTAAGGTAAATTGAACGACTCTATTTATAGTATTTTCGTTTCAACTTAGCTAACTTCTCGTCTAAACTCTTTTGTTTTGAATCTAGTTTTGCTAACGCTAAATCAATTTTAAGTTGTTTTAATTTTATTTTCAAATATTCACTTTCTTCGTTTACTTTCTATTTTTTTGAGTCGAGCTTGCTTTGTGCTTTTACTAATTTTTCTCTTGATTTGTTAATCTTTTTTTGAGATTTATTGATGGCCACAAGTTTCTTTTCGTACTTGGCTTCAGCTTTTCTCAGTTTTTCTGCAGCCTTTGCCTCTTTTTTGGCTTTTTTATCTGCGGCTTTTGCTTCTTTTTCCGCATGCTTGGCTTTCTTTGCTTTTGCCTTCGCTTGTTTCTCTTGCTCTTTTGCTTTTTTCGCCTCGGTCTTGGCTTTTGCTTTTACCTCTTTCTCAACAGCACTAGCCGCTTTTTCTTTTTCTTTTGCCTCTTTTTCAGCCTGCTTTAGTTTCCTTGCAACCTCTTCCTCCGCCTCCTTTTCGGCTTTCTCTTTCGCTACTCTCAACTGAGTTGCCTCTTCTTGTTTTTTCTTTTCCAGCATCTCTTTGGCTTTCTCATCTACCATCTTCTGCTTAATCTGCTCTGAAGTAGCGTCCGAAAAATTAATACTTCCCGTTTTGGATTCAGGAGCTACCTCTTTATCCAAATCAAAACTGTAGATGCCTCGGGCTTGTAAAATTAAGTTTCTCTGGTTTCTAAAAACCATTCCCTCTTTCACCACAATCATTGCCTTTTCATGATTGTAATTCTTTACTAGCAAAGATAATTTCCCCAATTCATCGGTCTCACCTTCAGCCACAGCCTCATTGTTTATTATCACTTTTACCTTAGTTGTTCCCAAAGGTTGTTGTCCTCTATTTACACTTACAGTAATTTTTACATCGTGTGCATGTAGGAAATGTGTGTTTAAATCGTTATTCAAAGAAGTTGCTGGTTGCATGGCCAAGACGCATGAAGCAACTAGCATCATTTTAATAGTTCTCATAAGTTAATTTCGGTTATATTTGAACTTAAAAATAACACAAGCCGAAGAATTAGAATCATCGAATAACATAATATTAAAGATTGTACAGTGAAGAAAACTTTTCGACATATCTCCCAAATTATTTTCATCCTAGGAATGCCCCTTTTCTCCTTGTCTCAAAATCCAGAAGGATTTGATAAAATGGCTAAGAAAATGGCCGACAAATCTGTTCCGGTAATTAAGTCCAAACAGGTGAAAGCACTCATAGAGAAAAACAAAACAGTTGTTTTTTTGGACGCACGAGAACTAAACGAATTCAAAATCAGCCATATAAAAGACGCAAAACATGTAGGATACTCTGATTTTTCCCTTACTTCTGTCGCATCCATTCCAAAAAACTCCATGATTGTGGTGTACTGCTCTGTTGGCTATCGCAGCGGAAAAATAGGAGCACAACTAAGAGAAGCTGGATTTACCTCTGTCTTCAATTTGTATGGAGGAATTTTTGACTGGGCAAACAATGGCAACGAAGTTTACATAGACAATAAAGCGGTGAAGAAAGTTCACCCTTACAATAATAAATGGGGAAAATGGCTAAAACCTGAATTGAGAAACTAATCTACATGCCAAAAAAAATCCTACTTATATTTACAAAAAACCCAGCACTAGGCAAGGGAAAATCGAGATTAGCTGAAACAATTGGGCAAGAAAATGCATTGTTTATTTTTAAGGAGTTAATTTATCATACGGCCTCCATTACTCAACCTATCGACTGCGAAAAAAGAGTCTATTTTTCTGATGAAATAGGAGACAACACCTATTTTTCTGACACTTATTTCGACAAACGAGTTCAACAGGGAACCGACCTGGGCGAAAGAATGAGAAATGCCTTTGTGGAAGCCACTGATGACGGGTTTGAGGAAATCGTATTGATTGGGAGTGACTGCTATGAACTCACTCAAGAGGAGATTGAAAAAGCTTTTTCGATACTCACGCACAGCGACTTCGTGTTTGGACCAGCCAAGGATGGAGGATATTATTTAATCGGAACTCGCACTACTTTCACCAAAGTATTTGATAATAAAACCTGGAGTACGTCTACTGTATTATACGAGGCAATACGGGACGTAGAAGGAGCTGACTTATCGTACGGTGAATTAGCTACCTTATCTGACGTGGATTATGAAGAAGATCTAGGAAAATTAAGAGAATTACTAAAAAAGTAACTCTTTACTTTTGAGATAAGTAAGCAAATACCCTTTCTCTAATTTCTTCAGACTTAGTTAAAATCATGTTGTGATTTCCTCCTTTTATCACTTCACAATCTTTGATGTTTTTGTGCGGAAAAACATGGTCTTTGTCTCCATGCAGGTGCAGGAATTCACCTAGAGGATTTTCACCGTGCCAAGTATTTATCTTCTTTATTATCCACTTTTCGAGCTTTCCGTCAATGGAGTGAACCATTTCATTTATTTCCTCATTGTCTATTTCTTTCAAATCAGGAACAATTTTACTCCCAATTGTGTACCCCGCCTCTATTGTTTTTTTTACAATTTTACTGGGGATAAAATCCAGTATTGAGGAACTTTTTTTCCATTTCATCAAAGGGTTCATCTCTTTTCTATTCTTCACCGAAGAGATAAAAATAAGAGAATGAGGGGGAACTTGCTTGGCAATTTCCACAGCCAAAATTCCGCCAAAAGAGGTCCCGAGAATGGAGAAAGGTTGAGAATCATCAATCTTTTGACTCAATCTTTGGGCGTAGGACTCTATCGATTCATCAGCAGCCTGCGTAGCGATAAATTCCAATACCTCACATTCGAATCGATCATCACTTAAAAAATCCTTGTAAATGGTTTTGTCGGTTAAAAAACCTGGTATCAAATAAAGTTTTGGAATTTCCATAAAGCTAGTTTCTTACCAATCTATCCAAATCCCGTTTGGTATCTTTTTGCTTTAAACTCTCTCGCTTGTCATACAATTTTTTCCCTTTTGCGATGCCTATTTCAAGTTTTGCATACCCTTTCTCACTAATAAACATTACTAACGGAACTATTGTAATCCCAACGTCCTTCAATTTCTTTTCAATCTTTTCTATCTCTTTCTTGTTCAATAATAACTTTCTCAAGCGATACGGTTCGTGATTGATAAACCCTCCGTTAGCATACTCTGTGATATGCATGTTCTTAATAAACACTTCTCCATTATCTACGTAGCAGTATGCTTCTTTGATACTTGCTTTGCTTTCGCGAATAGATTTTATTTCGGTCCCCAATAACTTTATACCAGCCGTATATTTATCCAATATTTCGTAATCGAAATAGGCTTTTTTGTTTTTGATAGATATTTTCTTCTGAATTTTAGACATCTTCTTTTCGTCAGTTATTGAGTTACACAAAGAAAGCAAGAAAATAGAAACTATTCAATAATAATTAAATCCCTCTTCGTTTTTAATGATTTCTTCTTTCCTTAAACATAAAAATATACCTATTTTTGACTTATGAGCAAAAAAGAACAATTATTTGATGATTTTTCGCCCATTTCGTTAGCCGAATGGGAACAGAAAATTGCAAAAGACTTGAAAGGAAAATCCGTTAAGGAATTGGAATGGAACCTCGACAACAACATTGAGCTACTTCCAAATTACAACAAGGAAAACGCAAAAGTTACTGAGCCGCAGAATAGCTCAAGCTCCAAAGAAAACAAATACTCAAACGAATGGAATACAAGCGTATTTATTCTTGTTGAGGGAGAAAAAGAAGCAAACAAAAAAGCACTTAAAGCCCTTGCCGAAGGTGCAAACGCTCTAACATTTGTAGGAGACATTACTCAACTGGATGTATTGCTAAAAGACATCATGATTGAAATCATCACCCTTGATTTTATCTGTGCCAAAACTTCAGAAATATATCATGAACTACGGTTGATTTGCCAAAAACGAAATCTACCATTCTCAGAGCTCAAAGGCTCCATTTCATTTGACTATCTGGGTAATTTTGCCCGAAAAGGAAATTGGCACAACTCGTTTTCTGAGATTGTAAAGGAGTTCAACACCCACTTGTCGAAAGCGTCTGATTGCCAACTGAATTTGCTCACAGCAAGTAACTATTATTTCCAACTAAGTGGAGCCAATATAACCCAGCAATTGGGAATTGCCCTTGCCCATGGCGTGGAATATTTCAATATTCTGAATGAAGAGAATACAAACGAGCTGCTTGCCAATCGTTTGCAGTTCCATTTTGGAATTGGAGGAAATTACCTTGCCGAAATTGCCAAACTTAGAGCTTTTAGAATTTTGTGGAGTAAAGTTCTCGATGCTTTTGAAACTTCCACCGAAAAACTGACAATAAATACGGTTACCTCCACCTTGTTTTGGAGCGATAAGCAACCAAAAAACAATATGCTTAGAGCTACTTCCTCAGCTATGAGTGCTGTCATTGGCGGATGTGACTCACTCACAATCCCTCCTTTCGATTCTGTGGATGAGAACAAAGAATCTTTTTCGGACAGAATTGCCCATAATGTACAACTCATTTTGAAAGAAGAATCTTATTTTGACAAAGTTGTAGACCCAGCCAAAGGCTCATATTTTATTGAAAATTTAACCTCAGAGTTGGTAGAAAAAGGATGGGCGTTTTTCCAGGAAATTGAAAAACAAGGGGGCTACATCAACTCACTTGAATCTGGGTTTATTCAGCAAGAAATTTCGTTGTCTGCTGATCAACTAATCCAACAATTTAATTCCGGTGAACTGAGCCTTGTTGGAGTAAATAAATACAAAACTGATGACAGAAAGGTAACCCTACAGCGCATCCCGAATGACACAAAAACAACGGCTATTACTCCACTTTCTTTTTTACACATACACTAAATTTTATGATAAGCTTACTCACCGCACTCAAAGGAATGGCTATGGGAATTGCTGAAACAATTCCAGGCGTTTCGGGAGGAACCATTGCTTTTATTACCGGAATCTACGACAACCTATTGGGTTCCATAAAAGCATTTACACCTAGCCTGCTAAAAACATGGAAAAATGAGGGAGCCAAAGCGGTGTGGAAAGAGATAAACGGAGGTTTTTTAGTCTCACTTTTTGGCGGAATGGTACTAGGAATTGGTATAGGAATTGTAGCTGTAGAAAAACTACTTGCTAGCTATCCACCCGTGGTATGGGCATTCTTTTTTGGTTTAATAATTGCCTCAATTATTTATGTGGGGAAACAGGTAACAAAATGGAATTTGGGTCCAATCCTTTCTCTTTGTATTGGAATTGTTATTGCTTTTGGTATTACCCTACTTCCTATCGGACAAGTGAATGAAAGTCTGCCCTTTGTATTTTTGTGTGGAGCTATTGCCGTCTCTGCCCTTATCTTACCAGGAATCTCTGGAAGTTTTATCCTACTTATCATGGGAATGTACTCCTACATACTTCACGATACGCTCAAGCAAAACTTACTTACCAATCATGACACCGATGCCCTTATTACCATGGTAGTTTTTGGGCTAGGAATGATTGTGGGATTAGTGACAATGGCACGATTTCTTACATGGGCATTGACCAAACACAACAACCTAACTCTTTCTTTGCTTACAGGTTTTATGATTGGAGCGCTAAACAAATTATGGCCGTGGAGTATACCTCAAATCGTAATGAACAAGGAAGACCGAATTCTGGAATTCACCAAAGGTATTGACTACGAAAAAGTAATTACCTCATCCAGTGTTTCTCCTTCCGTGTATGCCGAAAAATTTGGACAACCAGCCTTTTTGTTAGCCTCTATTTTGTTTTTTCTTTTAGGAATTGTTTTGGTTCTAGGATTGGAAAAATATTCTCCGAATAAAAACAATTCGTAATGAAACTAGGACTCATTGGAACTTCGCTCACTCATTCTTTTTCAAAAAAATATTTTGAACAAAAATTTGAGAACCTCTCTCTCAAGAATCACTCTTATGAGTTATTTGAGCTGAAAGACATAACAGAATTGCCCCATTTTTTGGACACCAACAATGAGCTACGTGGATTCAATGTTACCTTCCCTTTCAAAGAAAATATTTTACCTTTTTTAGATAAAATATATCCTGAAGCAAATCAAATAGGGGCAGTAAATACGGTCTCTGTATCTTGGAAGAACAACAAACGGTTCTTAATTGGGCATAATACAGATGTAATTGGATTTCGCAAATCGATAAAACCTTTTTTAGCAAACACCCACGAAAGAGCCTTATTATTAGGAACTGGTGGAGCCTCAAAAGCAGTGAGGTACGTTTTGGAATCGCTCGGAATCACAACTCTTTTGGTTTCTAGGCAACCAAAAAAAGGAGAAATTTCTTACGAAGAAATAAATGACTATGTCATAAAGTATCATAAACTTATTGTGAATTGTACAACTCTCGGCACATTTCCAGAGGTAACAAACAAACCGAATATACCTTATCCGTTGATTAACGAAAGTCACATGCTTATGGATTTGGTTTATAATCCGGAACTTACCGAGTTTTTAAAACTAGGAAAAGAACAAGGAGCAAGTACAATCAACGGTCTTTCGATGTTGTACAACCAAGCAGATGAAGCCTGGCGAATATGGAACGAAACATCACAACAGAATCGCACATCATGAACGAATTTAGTAACATACAGGAGGCAGCCGACTACATAAGAAACCGAGGATTCTTGGAAGGTGAAATTGGTATTATCCTGGGAACTGGACTGGGAAATCTAGTGACAAAAATTGAAATTGAGAAAGAACTTTCTTATTCAAATATTCCACATTTTCCGGAATCTACTGTTGAATTTCACTCGGGTAAGCTGATTTATGGAAAGCTGGGTGGCAAACAAGTAATTGCGATGCAAGGAAGATTTCATTTCTATGAAGGATACTCAATGAATCAGATTGTTTTTCCTGTACGAGTAATGAAGTTGCTTGGAATTTCTAAGTTGTTGGTTTCGAATGCAGCTGGAGCAATCAATACAAATTTCAAAAAAGGAGAGTTAATGCTTATTATTGATCATATCAATCTTCAGTCGAATGCGCTAATCGGGAAAAACATACCCGAACTTGGTACTCGTTTTCCGGACATGAGCGAGCCTTATTCCTCTCATTTGAGATCAATTGCTCTTAAAGTGTCTGAATCTGAAAAAATTACACTGAGAGAAGGAACGTATGTATCTGTTCAGGGGCCCATGCTCGAAACTGCGGCAGAATACAGGTATTTAGATATCATTGGAGCAGATGCTGTTGGAATGTCTACAACTCCAGAGGTAATTGCAGCAAACCATATGGGGCTTCCTGTACTAGCCGTATCCGTACTTACTGATGAATGTGACTACAATAATTTACAACCGGTAGATATTCAAGAAATTATCGCTGTTGCAGGCAAAGCCGAAAAAAATCTTACTGCTCTTTTTCAAGGAGTTGTTTCCCTCCTCTAGTTTTTGTTCCGAGTATACTGCAACTCGAGAAGCTCGCAGATTTCAGGAAGTGATTTTGAATTATTTTTTAGTAACAAAGCATTAGGAAGTTCAGAAATAACCTCATAATCTAGCTTTGCAGTCCTCAAGAGGTTTTCATTAAACTCATAATTAAGAAATAATAGCGTTTTAGGTATTTCCGTTTGATGCTTTACAAATAGCCATGTCCTTCTTTCTTTGTGAAGCATAGAGGACTCAGGAAAATTGGGAATCAGTAATTCACAACCAAAATTATATAAAGAAACTTCAGGGACATTCTTAAGAGAAGACAGAGTAAATACGACTAACTCCACATTGTTTTTAGTAGTAATTCCCTCGAACCTGGTACATTCCTTTTTCAAAATTTCTATGTTTTCTATTGCTACGGGACCATAACTTTTGTCGGAAGTATGAAGAGCTACAATAGACTCAATAGTGACTAATTTCATTCCGACAGAGAGCACCGACATGGCAATCAAAATATAAAAATATCGGTTTGCATATTTCCCACGGAAAAACCAACTGAGCAATAAAGCGAATAAAATTGGTACTGCTAAAAACATTCTCGAGGGCGAAAAAAATAGAACACCGACACCCTCTTCTACTTTATTTATCCCAAGCGAAAACAAAATAAATATCATTCCAAGAAATAAGGCAATCCCCATTTTCCAATCTCTCTTCATTAAGAAAATACTTCCTACCGTCAACACAAGAAGTATAGACCAATGAAACCAAAAAAAAGAGGGAGATAAATAAGCAAAAGATCTATCCAATTGGACCAAGGTTTCTAAAACCCGAGAAAAAGCATAGGTTAGCTCTGGTAATTGGTGAACCACATTATCTGGGTGTAGCTCATAAAACTGCTTGGAAAAGTAAAAAACAACTAAGGGAGGAATCATGGCAATGAAAAAATAACCATAAAACTTGAGGGAGGTTCTATTCTCCAATAATAAATACACTCCAACAGGAACAGAGAGTAAAACTGAATTTGGATTTGTTACAAATGCCAAGGAGGCACACAGTCCAAATAACAAAAAGGAAGATTGACGGGTAGGACGAACCAAAGCAAAAACAAAGAATGACGTAAAAAATAATCCATTGACAAAACCACGGGTGATTGAGGTGAGAATATCGTACTCTGCTGGCATCCAAACAGGAATAGACAAACAAAGAATAGCGGCAAGAAACTGTTTTATTCTGTAAAACCCAACGGAAAAAACAACAAAAGGAAAAGCTCCCATCCAGGCAGTGGTAGTGGGAAGCGCATATTGGAAAGGGATTCCGAGCTGCAACAACGGAATGGAAAACAGCGATTCAATTCCATAGTTATAATTCTGTCCATACATAAATGGCTCAAAAAAAATCCCGTGAGAATAATCTCTCGCCATTTGCCAAAAAATAAGATCATCATTTCCTGTAAATCTGAAACTAAAATACACCAACGAAATAATCTTGCTAGTGATTAATAAACCAAGTGCAATTAAGAAAAAAAAGGCTGATTTTCTGGGAGTAAACATCTTCCAAAATTAGTTAAAAAAGCAGTACTTTTGAAAAAAACTAACAGTTGGCTGGTATTTATATTCATATTCCGTTTTGTAAAAAAGCATGTGTCTATTGCGACTTTCACTTTTCTACCTCGATGAAGAATAAATCGGAGTTGATTGCTTGTATCAATAAAGAGATTTCTCAAAAAAAAGAATACCTAGGTACCAAAGAAATCAACACGGTATATTTTGGAGGAGGAACCCCGAGCTTGATGACTAAAGAAGAACTATTGAGTATCTTAAGCACTATTCAGTTTGACTACGAACTGCTATCCAATGCGGAAATTACCTTGGAAGCCAATCCAGATGATTTGAATAAACAAAAACTGAAAGAAATAAAAGATTGTGGTGTAAATAGATTGAGTATCGGGATTCAATCATTTGTGGCAAGAGATCTTGCATTCATGAATCGTTCGCACACCATTTTACAAGCAACCAATGCCGTTAAATATGCCAAGGAAGCAGGATTTGACAACCTAACCATTGATCTCATTTATGGTATTCCCTTCCTCACAGAACAGGAATGGATAAGAAACATCAAAAAAGCTTTGGCCTTAGATGTCAATCATATTTCTGCCTATTGTTTGACCTCAGAAGAGAGAACGGCTATGCATTTCGATATTTCTAAAGGAAAATATGAATTGCCGAGCGAAGAAGTCACTTCAAAGCAGTTCGAAATTCTAGTTAAAATGCTGACGGACAATGGGTATGAACACTACGAGATTTCAAACTTCAGTAAAAAAGGACATCATTCTAAACATAATTCTTCCTATTGGAAACAAACTCATTTTCTTGGGGTTGGGCCATCTGCGCATAGTTTTAATGGAAAAACAAGGAGATGGAACGTGGCAAATAATGCCCGTTACATAAAAGGAGCAAGAGAAAATAACTGGATCGCTGAAGAGGAGGAACTCGATGAAAAAACTCGTTACAACGAATACGTAATGACTTCCCTGAGGACAAGCTGGGGAATTGATTTGGGATATATAAAAAATACTTTTGAACCAAAATTTGCCATTCACTTTGTGAAGGAAAGCAAGCGATTTATTCTCGATAATTCCTTGGTACAAGCTGGAAATAATTACACGCTTTCTCAATCGGGAAAATTATTAGCCGATAGAATTTCAAGCGAACTATTTTGGGTAGATTAGAGGAGAACTTTCCCTCTACTAATTTTTCTAAGAATCAGTCTAATTATGGATGATTCTAATGTAATCCCATTAACTTTGTAGACAAAATAGAAAGAACCATGCATACGATTTACTCTGAGAACTGGAAAGACTACGAACTACTGGATGCCGGAAACGGAAAAAAACTGGAAAGATGGGGCAATACTCACACTATCAGACCAGACCGAAATGCTTATTTCCCTCCTGTACTTTCCGAAGAAGACTGGAGAGCAAAGGTAGATTTTGAATTTATAGAAAACACCTCAACCTCGGGCGAATGGATAAAAAGAAATGCCGAAGCGGAGGACGAATGGCAAATAAAGTATGGCAAGGCTATATTTCATTTAAAAATTACCAATTTTAAACATGTTGGACTTTTTCCAGAGCAACAAACTAATTGGGATTTTATTCAACAAAAGGTCCAAAAAGATCACAAACTATTGAATTTGTTTGGATACACTGGAGCCGCTTCCGTGGTGGCAAGATTAAATCATGCGGAGGTTTTACATTGCGACAGTGTAAAAAACGTAATCAATTGGGGAAAGGAAAACATGGAATCCTCTGGAGTGAGCGACATAAAATGGGTACTGGAGGATGCGCTTAAATTTGCTCAAAGAGAGGCAAAAAGAGGAAACAAGTACAGAGGAGTTATTATGGATCCTCCTGCTTTTGGGATAGGAGTAAAAAAAGAAAGATGGAAACTAGAAGACAAATTCCAAGAATTGCTAAAATCGACAAAAGAATTGATAGAGCCAGGTGGTTTTATTGTTATTAATACCTATTCACCAAAATTGGATGCGAAAGAAATAAAACGAACAGCTAGTGCTATTTTTCCTACCCATAAAGTAGAAGTATCACGATTATCTATGAAAACAACCACAGGCAAAAGATTAGATTTTGGGGAATTAACAAGAATCTATTTCTGAGTTACCAGAAAAAAACACCTCTTGTTTTAGGAGGATTAAACCAATGTATTTTTTTGGAAAATTTCTTACTCACTGCCAAATAAATGCCTAAAAACCTCCTCAATTTTACCCACCTGAATGAGCTCAATATCAAAATCGGATTGTTTTACACCTTTATTGTATTTTGAGACAATCATTTTTTCAAAGCCCAACTTTTGCGCTTCAGTAATTCGCTGATCTATATGAGAAACAGGGCGAATTTCACCGGTTAGTCCAACCTCTCCGGCAAGGGCAATTTCTTTACTTACAGGTAAGTCAACATTCGACGACAACACGGCAGATACAACGGCTAAATCAATAGCTGGATCATTCACCCGAATTCCTCCCGTAATGTTCAAAAACACATCTTTTGCACCCAGTTTAAATCCACACCTCTTTTCCAATACTGCCAACAACATATTCAATCGCTTTGTATCAAATCCGGTAGTGGTTCGTTGAGGATTGCCATAAGCAGCTGTGCTCACAAGAGCTTGTACCTCAACAAGCATGGGTCTCATACCTTCCATGGTAGAAGCTATCGCTACACCACTCAAAGCCTCATCATTATTATTCAGCAAGACATCAGATGGATTGAGGACAGGTAGCAGTCCTCCTGTTTGCATTTCATAAATTCCAAGTTCATTGGTTGATCCAAATCTATTCTTGGTGGTTCTCAACAGACGATAAATGTGATTCCTATCTCCCTCAAACTGTAGAACTGTATCCACCATGTGTTCCAGTACTTTTGGCCCAGCAATGCTTCCATCTTTGGTAATATGTCCAATAATAAATACAGAAGTTTGCGTTTCTTTGGCAAATTTCATTAAATCACCTGTGCATTCTCTAATTTGAGAAATACTACCTGGAGAGGAATCCAAATATTCCGAATGAAGAGTTTGAATAGAATCAATGATTAAAATATGAGGCTGAAACTCATCAATATGAGAAAATATGTGTTGTAGCTTTGTTTCGTTCAATAAAAAGCAATTTTCGGAAGTTTGACCAATTCTATCTGCTCTCATCTTCACTTGTTTCATGCTTTCCTCGCCCGAAACATAAAGCACTCTTGCCTTCGAATGCTGAAGTGCCATTTGAAGCATCAGAGTTGATTTTCCTATTCCTGGTTCACCACCAAACAAAACCAACGATCCGTGAACAAGCCCTCCACCCAGAACTCTGTTTAATTCAGAATCTTTGAAGATTATTCGGTTGTGTTTTTCATCCGAAACCTCGCCAATTGCTATGGGTTTTGATATTCTCTTGGTGGCAGGCCCAGTGGAAAATAATTTTTTCTCATTTTTTGACACTATCTCCTCCACAAACGTATTCCACTCCGAGCATGACGGACATTTTCCGACCCATTGCGGTGATTGTGCACCACAATTCTGGCAGAAATATGTTTTCTTTATTTTGGCCATGTCTTATATCTTAGAATTTGGCACCTCATTTTCGGTATCCATCACATTGAATTTTACATTAATGGCAAACAAAGAAATCACTCCCATTACTACCAAAAATGCAGTTTGAACCACCCAAGATAAAATTGAAAAACTTGAAGCTAGATCTTTGTCATATCCAAAATATACGAGTGCTGCGGTTATAAATAAAGGATAGAGACCTATACCACCAGGGGTAATTGCAATCGCTGCTGCTCCTACTACAAATCCCACCATCAATTCCTTGATTCCGATGGTTTCCATTCCAGTTAAACTAAGAGCCATAAACCACATTAAAAGCACGTAAGTTACCCAAATGAAAAGCGTATGAAAAATAAAAGCTACTCTCTTTTTCATCGTAAAAATAGTCTTCACTCCTTCTAGCATTCCCTTCACTTTTTCCAAAAAAATCTTTCTTAGTTTTTTTGAAAAAAGCACTCCAATTCCTCCCAAAATAATGAAACTAATAATACCTTTAAGAACAAAGGAATTCCCCGATTCATTGTCCGTTTTGGTAAATCCGTCAATCACTTCTTTGCCGACAAGCAAGGAGGTTCCGAATGTAATCCCAAGCAACATAATAACATCAATAATTCTCTCTGCCACCACTGTTCCAAACACCTTGTCGAAAGGTAACTCTTCTTTTTTTGAAAGGAAACCTGGTCTTCCTATCTCTCCACTTCTTGGGATGGTAAAATTCAACACATACCCAATCATTGTTGAATGATATAAATTTATGAGCTTAGGTTTATAACCTAAAGGTTCCATTAAAAACTGCCATCTATATGCTCTACTCATGTGACCCAACCAAGCAGTAACAAGAGATAAAAACACCCAAAAATAATTGGCCTCAGCAAACGCTTTTGGGATTCCAGCTTTTCCTTCCGGTGACAAATTGGAATAAAAATACCAAGTCAAATATATACCGATTCCAAGAGGAAGGATAATTTTTAAAATTTTTATTAGGTTCTTTTTCACTACTGATAATTTTATCAAAGATAGAATTATCTTGCGATTAATATTTTATAAAGAATCATAAAACCCCTTTTCGTTTAAAAAAAATCGTACACAATACGCTAGAAAAAGACTAGAAACGAAGATATTCTTAACCTCTCCCTCCAAAATTTGAAATAAAGCGAAAGCAGACTATGTTTATTCAGCTTAGATCATAAAAAACACCATTCGATTTTTCGAACGGTGTTTCAAATTGTACTGAAAAATGGCAATTATTTCACAATAATTAGTTTTTTCGTCACCACTTTGTTCTCTGCATTAAATCGAATTAAATAAACTCCCTCAGAAAATTCATTCACATCAATGGTTGTTTGTTCAGTTTTTGGATTAATCACTGAGCTATGAACCATTTTTCCGGAGCTATTGAAAATTGCCATAGTTACCTGTTCCATGTTAGTTTCGAGAATAGAAATATTTAAAAATCTATTGGCAGGGTTTGGGTACACTACAATGGAAGAAGATAAATTATCTTCTTCTAATCCTGTACAATCGTTTACAATTACTTGTATACTTGCGGAGCTATCACACAGTCCGTAGGTACCTTTTACAGTGGCGGTATATGTTCCTGGTATGGAATAGATGTGCGAGGCATTAGGAGTGGAAGAAGTTGTTCCATCCCCATAATCCCAGTCATAAGTTATGGCATTGGATCCAGTCATGCTAAAATAAATTGCACTTCCTAAGCACACCAGGGTAGGATTTGCGTTTGCCACAACATTAGGTATAGGATTATTCGTAATTGTGACATAAGCAGTATCTCCAACACAATTTGCATTACTACCTACTCCCCAGTATCTAGTTGTAGTCGAAGGAGCAACCGATATAGTTTGGGTTGAACCACCAGTACTCCAAGAAAAACCTGTTCCACCATTAATCGTAAGGGCAATAGATGATCCATCGCAAATAGTTGTGTCCGTGGGAGAAATTGATGTATTTGGATACCCTCTCACCGTTAATGTTTTTGTGACACTGTCTGCCCCACAACCATTGTCTACCTTCATTTTTATTGGGTATACACCTGGAGTAGCAAAAAATACTGTATTATCTTCTTGATTGGATAACGAAGGGATACCAGTTGGATAAGTCCAATAAATGGTTCCGTTTCCGTTTACCGTTCCGTCAAAAGAAACAGAATCTTGTTCACAAATAGCCAGAGACGACTCAGTAAAACTTGCCGTTGCTCCCGCGGTATCTACCTTAATGGTAGTAATCAAACTATCGTTTGAACAAATTCCTTCAAGGTATAGAATTGCTCGGTAGGTTCCAGGAGTGGAGTACGTCACTGATTGATTCGTATTGGTAGAAAAAGAAGGAGTTCCACCTGGGAAAAACCACTTTAATGAATCATAATTTGCCAATCCCGTTGCACTAAAATTGGTTGTTTGACCTTGGCACAATCTATTTCTAGAAACATTAAGAGTTCCGGTAGCTGGCAAATCTGTGTATATCACTCGAATTCCCATTGAGGTGTTGATTGCCGCAACTCCAGTCGAACTTTGCCAAATACCTCCTGTTTTAACAAACGTGGTATTGGTTCCTCCAATTCTATTATTGGCAGTAGTAATGATTAAGGTATCGCCATTACCATAATCCAATTCGATACCTGCCCAGAAATTCCCTGTGATGAAAGGCGGTGTAGTTAAATATACTTCGTTACTTACTCCTGCGACTAACGAATTAATTCTGATTGTATCTGATGAAAGTACAGTTCCTGGAGTCCCAGCATTGTCATCATAAATATTTATTACAAAAGAGGAGTTTGCCGTTCCAGCATCAGCTTGTACTACAGGCAATACAACTCTTTGAACAGAATTTGTAGCACCGGTAAGTGTAAACGGTTCAGCATAACCCGTAATATTAGCTCCATTGTGTCCAGGATAGTACCCCCATGTCCCTAATAACTTGTAAAAAATCATTGAATCAAGTACTCTATCATAGTTGTAAAGAGTATCGCAAAAACCGGGTGGAGTTGGAATTACCACCACACATCCTGCCTGAGTAATTGAATCCTTTGATGCCGCGTTTTCTAAAACTAACTTTACATTGTAGGTTCCCACAGTAGAATAACTCTTAACTGGATTTTTTTGAACAGAAGTTGTTCCATCACCGAAGTCCCAATCCCATTTGTAAGCAGCCGGAAAAGAAATTGAAGTATCCATTAAATATACGGGATAACTTGGGTAAACCGTATCACAACCTGTAAACCCGGGAACCAACACGGTGTTGTAAGGCAAGCAAAATGATGTAACCAACGAATCTCCAAAATTTGGGTTTATTGATTTCGAAATCACTTGACCTGTTCCGGCATCTGTTACTCTAAAATTACCATTGGTAGAACAAAACCCTTTTCCTTGAAGTCCATCTCCCCACGAATCATAAATTACAAATTCGAAACAACCAGAATCTAAACAAGCAGTCTCAAATATATTTTGAACTTGTTGGGTATATCCACTCCCACTTAATTTTACTGTGCCATTTGTATCTCTTATCAGCCAAGATATCTCCTGTGCACTACAATCAGTATTAATATCCACCAAAACTGCAAATCCACTTTTTGAAACAAATCCTTTTGACATCAGGTTATTACCTGGAAACCCATCATTCAGTGTTCCGTTTATGAGGGTAGAATCTACTCTCACATTGTAGGTATGAGGACCAGCCGTGGTGGCTAATGCTGGCAATGCGATTGTATCGCATTCAAAAGGACCAATTTTTCCTGTCCAAAAATGTACATTTGAAATTCCACCATCGATATCATAATTTACTTGAAAGCTGGTTAATGTATCATTGCCTCCATTGCAAACAACTGCAAACCCTGGAATAAGATTCGAACAAACTGTATCCTCTGGATAGAAAACACTTGCCAATGTAGGGTTAATTTGATAAGGTGATGAGCAGTTTTGATTCGTTGTCAAGGCATGTCTGGCTCCCCCAGGAACCAAAACAGCTCTCATTCTAGAGACTTGATTTGGAGTAAAGTCAGAAGCACAAGCCCCATTTTGATATTGCATGTAGTTTTCTTTGTTATCCAAAGGACAAGCTAAAGTTACACAGGCATTACCGGTTCCAACGGTCGTGGGAGGAGTGTCGCAACACAAGTCTCCCGAGGTTGCACAAGGTGTTGCAACTGTACACGAACTGGTATTATGAAAAGTATGATATAGATTAAAATAGTGCCCCATTTCATGCGTCAACACTCTGTTGTCATTCGTAGCCGACCACAAGTTGTATCCTTTTGTACCAGAAATATCATTTCCTGTAGCGCTAAACCGAATAACCACTCCATCAGAGGCTGCCGAACCTCCAGGAAAAGTAGCGTATCCAATAACTCCACCACCACCTCCTTGATAAATATTGGTAGTGCTCTTAATCTTATTTACTACCCACACATTAATGTATTGGGCAGGATTCCACTGCACCATAGCTTTCATGGAAGCATCGCTTCTCCATGTTCCGCTATGATAAACACCGCTATCCAGGTAGCCTTGAACCCCAGACATATCATGTCTAGTAATTCCCGTTGTAAAATTTCCACTAGGATCTCTTCTTGCCAAACAAAACTCAATCTCTGCATCGGCTCCAAGTGGTCCAGATTGAGCGATACCGCCATCATCAGAATTTCGCCTAAAGTCTCTATTCAATGCTGCAATACATGAATAAATTTGTGCATCCGAAATATTGGTAGAGTCTCCCACTGCTTCTCCTTCATGTAATACATGAAACAC
>Ga0181553_10000256_pt1 | contig 44249 bp, 45 predicted proteins | sample 011ome_17_FD_133753 | JGI IMG/M metagenome (GOLD analysis project Ga0181553, IMG submission 133753) | Coastal salt marsh microbial communities from the Groves Creek Marsh, Skidaway Island, Georgia - 011502XT metaG (megahit assembly) | ecosystem: Environmental > Aquatic > Marine > Intertidal...
CATAAATTATGCCTACAGTAAAATTAACAGCAGACCGATTTAAAGAAGAGGTCTTCGATTATACAAAAGAGAAGGATTGGAAGTTTAAAGGAGACAAACCTGCGATTATAGATTTTTATGCAGGCTGGTGCTTTGCCAAAATCTGCCTTGGAGAATGTGATTAAAACAGAATTAATTCCAAGCGAAGTCAAGTCAAACTAAGAAGGTTATTACAACTTTCTTGAATTCTTCCGTTATAAGCCAGATTATTCAATAACTTTAGAGGAGTTATGAATAATTTGGCTGTTTTAATTGATGCGGATAATATTCCGGTCAAGTATATTGAAGAAATGATGCAAGAGATTACCAAATATGGTAATCCAACAATCAAACGAATTTATGGTGATTGGACGAAACCCCATTTAACCAAATGGAAAAATGTATTGCTCGAAAATGCAATCACTCCGGTTCAACAATACGCCTATACGGTTGGTAAAAATGCCACCGATTCTGCGATGATTATTGATGCCATGGATTTGTTATATTCCGGAAAAGTGAATGGCTTTTGTCTGGTTTCGAGTGATAGTGATTTCACGAGATTAGCCACACGCCTACGCGAAGCCGGTATGCAGGTCATTGGAATTGGGGAGAAGAAAACACCTAAACCTTTTATTGTAGCTTGTGACAGGTTTATCTACCTTGAAATACTCAAACCGAAGTCAGAAAAATCAACCACAGCTGCGGGAGCGGAGAATTCAAACGTCGATAAAATCACCGATAATGAAATCAAATTAATTGCCAGCTCAATTGATGATTTATCCGATGATGATGGCTGGGCTTTCTTGGGTGATGTCGGCAGTTTATTGCAGAAAAAACAACCTAATTTTGATTCACGTAACTACGGGTTTGCTAAATTAACGCCACTGATTCAATCTACAGGTAAATTTGATCTGGAACAACGAGAAGGTTCTAACACCCGCTATAAATTGATTTATGTAAAGAATAAGGAGGTGGGGAGGCGCAAAGCGAAAACCACTAAAAAATAGGCTTGCTTCTATAAGAGGATCATCTTTCCAAAAGCAGGCGTGTAATACACCTCATATTCATCATAATCATTGATAAATATAAAGTAGGCTTCTATTTTTTCTTTCGGATTATTTTTTAACCACTCTTTTGATTTTTCAGTACCCATCACCATAAAAGCAGTGGCCATTGCATCTGCCTTGGCACAATCATCAGCGACAACCGTAACGCTTAATAGTGAATGCTGCACCGGATAACCTGTTCGCGGATCGATGGTATGCGAATATTTAATCCCATTTCTTTCATAGAATTTCCGATAAGAACCAGATGTGGCGATGCTCTTATTTTTAATCTCCACCACTTCCTGAATCACACGATTTTCAGCGGTTGAATTTTCAATGGGTTTGTCAATACCGATCTTCCAAACAAGACCTTCGCTATTGACTCCATTAACACGAATCTCCCCTCCTATTTCTACAAAGTAATTCTCACCGCCATTCGCTTCGATCAACTCGGCTAAGACGTCAACTGCCAACCCCTGTGCAATCGCATTAAAATCAAGCTTTGCTCCTAGGGTATGCTTCGTGATTTGAAATTGTTCAATAGAGTCTTGCTTCAATTGCTCTTGTTCCAGCGTAAAATGGTATCCATTGGTAAAACTTAACAAAGTCCTGAGTGAATCTACCGTTGCTGAATCAGGAACAAATTCGTCGTTTTTCATAAATCCCCAACCATCAACTAATGGATAAATAGTCGGATCAAAAGCACCTTTTGTTTTCTGATAAACTTCTTGGGCTGCCGCATAACAGCGATTAAAATAATCATTTGAATCACGGTAGGTGAATAAACCCGCTCCTTGATTGTTTAATTGTGAGATTACTGATTCGGAGATGTAAGTACTCAACGCTTGATCAAAATCACTTAAGGTTTGATCAATTTCATCATGACTAAGTGTAATGGGATCGTTACAAATGACCGCATAGGTTGTGCCCTGTGTATTTCCATAGTACTCAACCGGTCCTACCACCTCATTTTCAGTCTCACCAGACGGTAAATCAACCTCGGAATCAGATCCACAGCCGATTAATAAAAACAAGAATGGAATCCACTTTAGAGTGACAGGAATATTAGACATCATGGTAGCAAAGGTATTGGTTTTTGCAAACAGTAATAATGTTTAGCTGAATTTATAAAGTGATTTAAAAAAGAAATTAGTTACGCACCAAATCAGCAGCTTCCGTTTGATCTTGCCAATCATATTCAGAAATACCGTTACCATTGCATGAGTATGACACAGTACCAAAGCGAGTTTGAACTTTTTCATAAACATTGCCCGTTCCATTACGTACCACGACTCTTCTCACGACATAAGAAGAAATAAGTCCATCTTCATCATTTATGGTATAGATCTCCTCCGTAACGCCTTCAGGAAATTGATTGCCCAGTGCATTTTTGGCTTTTTCATCAATCTTATCAACCTTGATATCTTTTATAGACTCGACATAATCTTCAGCTTCTGCCAATTCTTCTTTATTTTTTTCATCCCATTCGCCATTCTCCTCCACAATATCATCGACCATGTCTTTGGTATCGTCAATATTATCCGTTGCTTTTTCGTCAGCTTCCTTATCTCTATCAATGCGCTCGGTTTGTTTACCTTCTAGGTAATCAACTGTTGAGTATGATTCATTTACAGCCTCAGTATTATTATCGTCTAAGAATCCATCTTTGTCATCTTTTATCCCTTCAACTGTGCGCTCGTAACCTTCTCTATTTTTATCATCTTCCAAGCGGTTATTCTCCTGATCCAATTCCATGTTCTCCACATAATCCTCTATACCGAACAGCTCATTGTTTTGGTCAATCGTTAATTCTTCAACTGCCATATTATTTTCAATTTGCTGCTTTTCCGCAAATACTTCCATATCCAAACGTCCTTGATCATTACCGATGTTGGCGATATCGATTTCTGTTATCAGGTTTTCTGTATATTTCTTTTGGTCAATATTAACATCGTATTGATTATCTTGAAATCCAGACTCCACACCAATGCGCTCTAAGTTAACTTCTTCTATATGCCCTTCCATTTCAACACGCGGAATATCGTTGTTCAAATCATTAATTTGGCGCACATCGTATTCATATTCCACCTCATTTTTTATTTCCATGATCTCATCTTCTTGATTCCATGTATTGCTGTTCTTTTCATTGATTAAAATGACATTGTAATCCTCGATGTAGACTTCCATGTTTTTTCTATCCACATCCATATTAGGATCCGACTCTATACGGTTTTCCACATAATGCTCTAGATAATCCTTTTGATCAAATGTTGCATTGGTTTGAGCGTTATCCTCGATCTTATTCTCAATCACCAATTCCGTTCTAATCTGCTCAACATCTGCTAAATACTCTTCGCGCGGTAAATCATTTTCATCATCCCGCTCTTCTATTTCAACTGCAATATTGTTAACCACTTGATTCTGTAACTGGACATCATTTTCATTCATCACCACCCGTTCACGATCCCGATAACTGAGATCAACTTGCATGTCATCGACGTAAATATTAGCTTCTGATCTTTTCTCTTCAGCCACGACATCTGCTTCCTCAATGTCTGTTCGAATAGATTCTGATTCATTTCTAGCAACGTGTATAGCATCAATTTGGGCGCTATCAACTAACGACTCTGCTTCGACGGCGTCTAATTCTTGTTGTTCTGCTTTCTGCGTTCTGACATATTCACGTTGCGCTTCTGCATTCGCGAGCATGGCATCCACATCAATAGCATTAACCAATCGGTTAGGATCTCCCCAATTTTTTAGATTCGATTTATTCTGTGAGAGCGAACCTGGATTTAACAGGCGTTCAATCTCTTTTAATTGCTCCTTAGGATACTTATCACTTGGTTTAAGTCCTAGAGCACGTTTATACATTTTCTTGGCCTTTTCATACGCCTTGTTTCCAAAGTGCTCATCTGCTTTCGCAATGATTTTTTGATAATTGCGCTCAACTGTCTCGTCTGTCGATTTACGCATATTGGCTTCACATTCAGCAATTTTTCGCTCTGGATACTCACGGTTAAAAATATTATAAGCACTTGTAAATGCTTCTTTTGCATCTTTCCACTCTCCTTTTTCGAATAGATTATCCCCCTTATCAATCAAGGCGTCATAGTCGGCCTCTAATTTCTCTTGATCTTTTTGTTTATTGATGATTTGATTGATCTCATCAATGCGCTGTTGCGGCATTGGATCAGAAGGTTTCATTGTCTTAGCTCTCAAATATAAATCTAACGCCTTTTCATAATCCTTTACATCAAACTTCTCTTGTGCAATTTTTAATATTTTTTGATACGCAGCCTCTTCTGCATTTAACGTTTCACGCTTCATCATATCCTCAGCAGTCGTTATTCTATCCTTTGGATATTGCTCATCTGGCAACACACCTAATGCTTCACGATACTTATTAATGGCACCTTGATAGTTCTGATCATTAAATGCCTCGTACGCTTCAGCAATAATAAGGTCATACTGATCTTGTTTTGCCTTGGCTTGCGCATCAGCATCCAATTTTGTCTTGATTTCAGCGATTCTATTTTTCGGATAAGATTCCGCAGGCTTTAATCTTGAAGCTTCTTCGAACTTAGCCAAAGCCTTTGTCCAATTCGAGGCATTAAACGCACGATCACCATCGGTAATTAAGGCGTTATATTGCTCTTCTAATTGAGCTGCATTTGACGCTGCATCTGCTCGATCTTTTTTAATCTGATTGATTTTTGCGATCTGCTCTGTCGAGTAAGGATCCGAAGGCTTAAAGCTTAATGCTCTTTCGTAATATGCGACGGCTTGATCCAATTCATCTTCATTGAACAGACCATCTGCTTTTTTAATGATCTTTTGATAATTACGTTCTAAGTCAGCTGCTGCTTCTTCCTCCATCTTCTTTTCGATGATTGCAATTTGCTCATCCGGATACGTTTTGGTCGGCAGAATCGATCGTGCCTCTTTGTAAAGTGATCGAGAAACATCCCAGTTCTCATCATTAAAAGCAGCATCCGCTTCAACTATTTTAGCATCATATTCGGCTACCTTAGCTGCATTTTGTTCTTGCTCGGCTAGCTTCGTTGTTAGTTCAGCAATCTTTCTGGAAATATCAGCATCTGGTCTAACTTTAATGGCTTCTTTATAATTCTCTAATGCCTTGTCATAACGTTCACTATCATAAGCCACATCGCCTTCTGACACCCAGCGCTTAAATTCTTTTTCTTTTTCTTCCGCCGCCTTTTGTACTGAAATTTTTTCCTCTAATTCTGAAATTCGCTCTTTTGGATAGGAATCATCCTTGATGGATAAAGCTGCCTTATATTTCCCGAGTGCTTGCTCATAATCATTAGCAGCATAAAAATCATCCGCTTCTTTAATTGCAGCCTCATACTTAGCTTTTGTTTCTGCCTCACTTTGATTTTTAGCAATCAAATCATCAATCTCTTTGATCTTATCTCTCAATGCCGGATCATCTTTAATTTCCAAAGCATTATTATAATTCAGTTTCGCATTGTCAAAATCTTTTGCGTTAAATGCGCGGTCACCATCCGTTACAAAAGCATCAAATTTTTCTTGCTCTTCTTTTGCCCGTTTTTCTTCAGCCAATAATTCATTAACGGCATCAATCTTAGCTTGCGCATCGGCATCGGCAGGTTTAACCTCTAAGGCTTTTCTATATTGGTCCAGCGCTGCTGTATATTCTTTTCGATCTTTTGCCGCGTCCCCTTGCTTAATAAACTCCTTGTATTTGGCTTCCTGTTCAGCAGCTTTATCAGCGTCTGCTAAAATTCGTTCGATTTCTGCAATTTTATCTTTGGGTTCTTGCTCATTAGACTTAACACCTAATGCTGCGTTGTATTTTGATTTGGATTCTTCATATTTCTTTTGTCCGAACAAGTTATTTGCTGAAGCCATCAATGCATCATATTCTTCATTCAATTTTGCTTGAGCCGCTTCTTTCTCTATTTCTTTATTCACTATATCTATCTGTGCCAAGGCATCTGGATCATTAGGCTTTAATTTTAAAGCTTCTTCGAATCTTGTTTTGGCTTCTGGATAAACACGCTGATTGATCTTTTCTTTACCTTCATCCATTAAACGCTTATAGTCTGCCTCTAACTTTTCCTTCGCCGCCTGATCAGCTGCACGATCTTTTAATATCTTATCAATTTCGGTAATCCGATCTTTTGGTCGTTGCTCGTCCGGAATCAAATCAATAGCAGACTGATAATTGGTTTTTGCTTTATCAAAATCTTCTGTATCAAAGGCTGCGTCTGCTGTTGCCATTAAATCTTCATACTTTTGACGTTTCTCTTCTTCAGCAGCTAGTTCCTTAGCCATCTCATCTTTCTTCTTTTTGGCCTCGTCCCATTTATGTTGAACTTCCAAATCATCAACTAGGTCTAATGCCTGCTCATATTTTGTCATGGCTTCACCATAATCCTCTGAACTCATTGCATTATCACCTTCTTTTACGAGTTTATTAAAGGCTTCTTGACTTTGTTTGCGTTCAGCAATTTTTGCTTCAATTTCCTTGATTAAATCTTTTGGCAATTGCTCTTCTGGCTTGATACCTGAGGCTTCTTTATATAATCCAAGGGCCTCTTCTAACTTATCTTCTTTATATGCTTGCTTAGCAGCAGACATTTTATCGCTAAATTCTTTATTAGCTTGCTCATTTGCTCGCTGCTCTTCTAATTTAATTTTAGCATCCTGAATTTTATCCTTGGTTGGTTGATCGTCTGGCTTAATACCTAAAGCCAATTCATACTGACCAATTGCTTTTTCATAATCTTGCTGCTTCATGGCAGCATCACCAGCAGCGACATAAGCGTTAAAATCAGCTTCCATCTTCTCCTTTTCAGCCGCTTCTTGCTCAAGCTTTTCTTTTTGCTCCTCCATCTTTCTCTTCAAGTCATCGATCTTCTTTTTCATGACCCTGATCTTGTCTTGGTCAAAAGAAACAATGCCATACGCATCAATAGCAAATTCCACCATCGGCTCGCGATCTAGAAATGAAAAGTCAATTCCCTCTACACTTTGAAAAATGGATACCTCAAATTTTTGTGTTACCGTACCAGGAGGCATCTCTTCAGGATAATCGGTATTACCATCTAAGATGGCAGTCTTGGTAACATAACCACTCTTTTTAATTTTGATCGTATAAGTACATCCGATGCAAACGGGTAATTCTATCGGTTTAACCTTACCACTCGCCGCAGAAGTTTCAGATGCAAAAAGAGAACCGCCTTTATACACTTCAATGATAGCACCACCTAACGCCTTTCCATTGTCATCATCACGGACAGCCGGTCTCAATTCGATAAACCTCCCTTGCGCATAAACGCCAAGGCTAAAAATTAGTCCGAAAAGAAATAAAACGAGTTTCATCTTTTACTTTATACCACTTTTGTGCAGAAAGGTTCAATAAAACATGAACGCTTTCCTATTAAAATGTTACACCTTTAAAAAAGTCACTATTTGGTTTAACACAAATCTGTTTGCAACTTTCATTATCGATCTGCGCATAACCGCGTCACCATTATTAAATTTGGTGTAACTACAATAAACAAATATCTGAAAAAAAAGCGACTCCTTGCCGGTTTTCGCCAATTTTCCACACTATGTTAACCTTTGATCAACTTAGCTTTTGGGAAAAAGAATCCTACATGAATCATGCCGAGGTCGTGATCATAGGTTCTGGCATTGTTGGATTAAGCACTGCTATCCATATCAAACAAAATGATCCTAGTAGAAATGTATTGGTATTGGAGCGCTCTTACTTGCCTTTTGGTGCTAGCACAAAAAATGCAGGATTTGCTTGCATTGGAAGTCCATCTGAAATTCTCGATGATCTCAACCACATCTCCGAAGATTTGGTATATGAAACCATAGCAAAACGATGGAAAGGTCTGCTTTATTTAAAAGAATTATTAGGTACCTCTGTTATTGATTATAAAGAATTAGGCTCCCACGAATTATTCGATTCCACTCAAGTTGAGAATTACGAAAAGTGTATAGATCGTTTACCTTATCTCAATGATATACTGCAGGACATCACGGGCATAAAGACAGTATTCGAACCGAACAAAAATGTCATTGCTCAAAATGGCTTTAATGGGTTTACAAAGGCCATTCAACATCATGCAGAAGGCCAATTGGACACCGGAAAAATGATGGTCGCTCTGCATAAAAAGGCAATATCTCTTGGGGTGCAAATCTTGAACAATATCTCCGTTAAGGCGATCTATGATCAGCGGGTTGTAACTAACTACGGCGACCTTTCTTTTCAACAGCTTGCGATATGTACCAATGGATTTGCCAGTGATTTATTACCAAAAGAAGACATCGAACCAGCCAGAGCTCAGGTACTTATTACAAAACCTATTAGCGATCTAACGATCAAAGGAATCTATCATTTTGATGCGGGCTATTATTATTTCAGAAATGTCGGCAATCGCATTTTATTCGGAGGCGGTCGAAATCAAGATATTGCTGGCGAGCGCACAACACAGGTTAAAACTACAGAAAAGATCATTGGCCACCTGGAAGATTTGCTCAAAACGAAAATTTTACCTGATACCTCTTTTGAAATCGAACAGAGATGGGCTGGAATTATGGGTGTTGGAAAATCAAAATCACCAATTATTAAACAAATCAACTCCAATCAATATGCAGCCGTTCGATTGGGCGGAATGGGTGTCGCAATTGGATCATTGGTCGGTAAAGAATTGGCTACATTAATGCTGGAATAAGAAGAAATATGGATAACGATAATAGAATAACGGAACAATCCTCCTTGTTTGACAATTTGGAGCAAATGAGTGTCGAAAAACTTTTGACCAATATCAACCGGGAAGATCAAAAAGTAGCCATAGCGGTTGAAGCCTGTATTCCAAAAGTCACTCCTTTTGTTGAAGAGGTTATCCAACGCATGAAAACCGGCGGAAGACTATTCTATATTGGCGCAGGTACCAGCGGTCGTTTAGGCATTGTTGATGCATCAGAATGCCCTCCTACTTTTGGAGTTGATCACGGAATGGTGGTTGGGTTGATGGCTGGAGGTGATAAAGCCATGCGAAAAGCTGTTGAATTTGCTGAAGATGACTTCGAACAAGCCTGGAAAGACCTCATAGAGTTTGACATTAATAAAAAGGATAGTCTGGTGGGCATTGCTGCATCCGGAACAACGCCTTATGTGCTTGGTGCAATAAAAATTGCGAATGAAAAAGGGATCACAACTGCTGGAATTACGTCCAATCCAGGCAGTCCTCTTGCTGAATTAGCGCAATACCCCATTACACCTGTCGTTGGGCCAGAATTTGTAACAGGCAGTACACGTATGAAATCAGGCACAGCTCAAAAACTGGTATTAAATATGATTTCAACTAGTGTGATGATCGGACTCGGTCGTGTTAAAGGAAATCGTATGGTAGATATGCAATTGAGTAATGACAAATTAGTTGATCGTGGAACGAAAATGGTTATGGACGCTCTCAAAACAGACTATAAAACAGCACAACAATTATTATTAGATCACGGAAGTGTTCGAAAAGCGATTGAAGCAGGCAAAGCTTAAATTTATCATACCTCGCAATGTTCGCAATACTCTGATTTGTCATTATGCTTGAAAGTATATCCGTCCATATATAATTCCGTCAGATATTCTCGCAATTCATCTTCAAATGCATCCAATAGTTCTTTTGACAGAATAATAGCTTTGCCGTTTTGAATTAAACTCTGAATCCACTTATCAATATTGACCATTGAAATAATTCCTGCTGTAAAGGTTGCATATTCGGGAAAAGTAGCACGAAACATCAGGGCATACATCATCAATTGTCTCGCATATACTTTTTTATCATGATCCATGAAAATACGCATTTGACCTTCTCCTAAGATATTCTGATTAATTGAAACTTTATCCTTGTCGCATTTACCTGATTTATAATCAATGATGCGATATTGAGAACCGTATTGATCGATTCGATCTGCATTCCCCTCTAATCGTACATGAACGATTTCACCTCCCATTTCCCAATGATAATCAACAGCAATCGTCCGCTCCAGATCAATCATAAAAATAGGTCCCGGTGCTTTTTTGACTTCATCAATTTGACCTTGAATAAAGCGATCTAGAAATTGCAAGGAGACCTCAAACGAGAGTTTATTTTGTCCATAACTCATGTCCGATTTTGAAAAATCCTCTAAATACGCATCCCATAAATATGACTTGATTTTTTTCCTCTCCTCTGCCAAGGTCGTGACGTCAACTGCTTTATTTTTAGCTAAAAAAGCATCTCTAAAAATTCGCTCCAGCACATCGTGAATCTTTGTACCAAAAGTTGAAGACTCAATATTCTCTTCTACTTGATCCCCCTCTTTCATTCCCAAAACATAGCGGTAATAAAAATCAAGTGGACACCTCACTAACTTATTTAATGCAGAAGGTGAAACACCTTTATCCATATACGCCATTAATTTTTCTCGCGCTGCATCCGAAACCTCATATCCAACAACACTGACACCTGCCGCTTCGTCTTTTGAAGCGTAGGTCGAATACTTTAAAACATGTCCCTTTTCAGGATCAATTTCATTTTCTAATTGTGTGATGAATCGACTCTTTTCAGTTCCACTCATCCCTTCTCCTGCCGAATTATAGGTCATCCAAACTTTTTCTGCACGATGGAGCAAACGATAAAAATGGTGGGCAAAAATCGCCTGACGATCCTCCTCCACAGGTAAATCATGATGTTTCTTCAGGTCGTATGGAATGAATGAATTGACCACATTTGTTTTAGGTAAGTTGCCTTCGTTCATTCCGAGAATAATCAAATTTTTAAAATCAATTGTTCTCGTTTCTAGAATCCCCATAATTTGTAATCCTTTGATAGGATTTCCTAAAAATGATAGTGATTCTGCTTGCCAAAACTGATAAAAAAGTTGCTTAAAGGATCTGAGGTTAAGCTCATGCGGATATTTTTTTGAAATCATTTCGAAACGCTGAAAACCTTTTGTGAAATGATACAGTATTTCCAAATCAATCTCATAAGCCCTACCTTGATTGGACAGCGTTGCATACACTATTTCTACCAATTGATTAAACGCCTGAAAGCCATTTTCTAGTGGATTTTCCCATGGTTTAAAAACCATCGATAGCCCATCTAAAATTGGAAATGCGGCACTTAGTTCATCCAATGATATAAAAATCTTATTGTGTTGAATGATATCGTATTCGAATTGGTTGACCCGTTCCGAATCACCCGTGATCATTTGAAAATAAGGATGATCTAAATAACTTAATAAAGATTTGTGATAAATATCTGTTGCATTGAACTTTTGAAAATTCACCTGCATCTCAAAAACGATATCTACCAAGCCTTTTAAGTGTGAAAACTTAATGGGATACCCCATAGTAATATTCGCTTTCCCAACAGCCTCTGGCAATGACTGCATCAGCGGAATCAATAATGATTCATCAGCCAAAACGATCGCCGTCTCTTGCGGATCTCCTTTTTCAGCTACAATATCCGCAATAACACTACCCGCAATTTTAGTTTGAGCAATTTGCTGTGCTGTCTCAATGATTTCAATATGTTTTGGAATTTGATTAAAATCGGATCCCATCAAGTTATCAGGCTTCCATTGCTTCGTTAATTTTCGATAAAAATGACCCGCTTCATGCGCCTCATTATCCACATAGAATTGATCCACATCAAAATAAATGGACGCTTTTTTATCCTTTCTCAAAACATCAATAATCGATGCCTCTGATTTTGAAAGGGCATTAAACCCGATAAAATAATAGTGATTACGCAATAAAATATTGACATCTTTTTTTGTCAGACGCGTATAAAAATCACGATATGCTGCTCCTTGATAGGTTTCATTATTAGTCGCTAATCGACTGTTTAGCTCGCGATAATACGTCGGCAATTTATCCCACAAACGCATAAACTCCTGCTGTCCACTTGAAAGTTCGTCGGTATCAAAACTCCAATCTTCAATATCTTTAATTTGTTGAAGATCACGAAAGACAATGTCTGCGTCCAGGAGATACCGGTCTATTTCGTCAAAATCGGAGAGCATGATTTTTCCCCATTTAATGAAATCGTTAAAACTCTCGGCTGCATCTTTTTCGATGAATTGATGCACTTCGTAGAGCAGGAAAAGCAATTCTGTTTGAGAAACAATTCGAGTATCAGTATAATGATCGACCCATTCATTTATAGTGACAATTTCTGGCGCGAACAATGCTGCACCTTTCATGTTAGAAAGGTAGGCGTGAATGTACACGGCGGCCCTTTTATTAGGAATAATGATTGCCACGTTATCCGACGCATTTTCTTCAGATTGAAAGATCTCAGAAATAATATTTTTCAGAAAACTGGCCATAATTTACATTCGATGCCTTAAAGGTAGTATTTATTTAAACGACTCGAAAGTCTAATAATGAAAAGGCTTTCAAGAAATTTTCAAAAGAAATTCCAATTTTTTCGACAACGATATTAGTTTTTTGATTAATTTTGTGTCGAACAATGATTAATTATTCGTCTATGACACATTTAACAGTAGGAGATCAAGCTCCAGCATTGAACGGAAAGAACGAAAACGGTGATGAAGTAAAATTGAGTGACTATTCCGGAAAGCGTTTAATTCTTTATTTCTATCCAAAAGATATGACACCCGGTTGTACAACTGAGTCGTGTAATTTGCGTGACAATTATGAAGCTCTATTAGAGAAAGGATTTGAAATTTTAGGAGTTAGTGCCGATGATGAAGGGAGACATGCAAAGTTTATTGCAAAACATGAATTGCCATTTCATCTTTTGGCAGATACCGAAAAAGAAATGATTAAATCGTATGGCGTTTGGGGGCCGAAAAAATTCATGGGTAAAGAATTTGATGGGATACACCGCACCACCTTCGTGATTGATGGTGAAGGAAAGATTGAGGCGATTTTCAAAAAAGTGAAGACAAAAGCTCATGCAGAGCAAATTTTGGAAGAGTTGGAAGGTGCCGAATAATAAACAGAGGTGATTGGTAGCATCGCTGTAGAAAAAAAATAAAAAAAATGTAGAACGTAAATCGTTTACGTTTTACCCCCATTCCTTTGTATTAAAATTAGAATTATGGCAGAAGTAAAAAGTGAAAAATTAAAAGCGTTACAATTGACGCTTGACAAGCTAGAAAAGACATACGGTAAAGGTACGGTCATGAAACTTGGCGACAATGCAATTGAAGATATTGAGGTTATTCCCTCAGGATCATTAACATTAGATTTAGCATTAGGGGTAAAAGGATTTCCTAAAGGTAGAATTGTTGAAATTTATGGACCGGAATCTTCTGGTAAAACAACTTTAGCGCTACATGCTATTGCAGAATGTCAAAAACAAGGTGGAATTGCGGCATTTGTAGATGCTGAGCATGCCTTTGATCGTTATTATGCAGAATCATTAGAGATTGACACAGAGAACTTACTCGTTTCTCAACCGGATAATGGTGAGCAAGCCCTCGAAATTGCAGATAACTTGATTCGTTCAGGCGCTGTTGATATCTTAGTAATTGATTCAGTGGCAGCATTAACACCACGTGCTGAGATTGAAGGAGAGATGGGAGATTCTCAAATGGGCTTACAAGCACGTTTAATGTCAAAAGCTTTAAGAAAATTGACCAGCTCAATTAATAAAGCGAATACATGTTGCATTTTCATTAACCAATTGAGAGAGAAGATCGGTGTAATGTTTGGAAATCCGGAAACTACAACTGGTGGTAATGCATTGAAATTTTATGCTTCAATCCGAGTTGACATTCGTCGTTCAAGCCAGATCAAAGACGGTGACGAAGTAGTTGGAAACAGAACGCGTGTTAAAATTGTAAAAAATAAAGTCGCACCTCCATTTAAGAAAGCTGAATTCGACATCATGTATGGGCAAGGCGTTTCTAAAGTTGGTGAAATTCTTGACCTTGGTGTAGATCATGGTATCATCAAAAAGAGTGGATCATGGTTTAGCTACGGTGACACTAAATTAGGACAGGGAAGAGATGCCGTTAAGGTATTGATTAAAGACAACCCAGAACTAATGGATGAATTAGAGCAAAAAATTATTGCAAGAATTAAAGGTACGGACCAAGAAGTATTAGAAGAAGAAGTTGCTAAATAAACAGCCGTCTGTATTAGAAATATTCCTTAAAGGTTTTACTTCTACCAAAAGGAAGAAAAGAGTCGTTCATCTGCAGGTGAATGGCTCTTTTCGATTTAAGAAGTTATAGTAAGACAGGAAGTAAACTCTACTTCAACTTTTCATTTTCATGATGACGCTTATTATCGCGTTTGGTCTTTTTATCCAAATTTTTTTGAAGGGCTTCTTCTAGATCTATACCCGTTTGATTGGCAAGGCATATCAATACCCATAAAACATCTGCCATTTCATCTCCCAGGTCTTTTGTTTTATCAGATTCTTTTTCTGATTGCTCTCCATAGCGACGAGCAATAATACGAGCAACCTCACCTACTTCTTCCGTCAACTGCGCCATATTGGTCAGTTCATTAAAATAACGAACCCCGTATGTCTTAATCCAATTATCTACTAGCTCTTGTGCTTCTTTTATCGTCATCTTCTTAATTTCTTAATAATTCCAGTTGTTGAAAAACCATCCACTAAAGGAATCGTCGTTACCGTTCCGCCATTTGCTAATACTACATCACGACCAACGATGTAGGATTTCTGTGTATGATCTTCTTCCTCAGGATCATAATCACCACCTTTTACTAAAACATCTGGCACTACCAACTCTATTAACCCTATAGGCGTTTCTTCATCAAATTCAACAATTAAATCAACAAAACCCAAACCGGCAAGAACAGTCGCGCGGGCATCATACGGATTTATCGGCCGTTCTTCACCCTTTCCTTGACGCTTGACAGATGCATCACTATTTAAACCCAAGACCAAAACATCACCTTGCTCAGCCGCTTTTGCCAAATACATCACATGGCCTTTATGCAGGATATCAAAACAACCATTTGTAAAAACAACCATCTTTCCTCTTTGACGATAGGATGCAATACGCTCCGTTAATTCTTCTGGTGATGTAAACTTATGTTGTAGGTTCTTCAGGTGCTCCATCACTTTGAATTTTTACATTTTTACCGTTCGCGGCTAACGATATTAATCCGAGTAAGATCATCATGATTGTTTGCGCTGTCCAGTTGATCCATCCAATTGCTAATGCGTCAGGAAGGATACCACTATAATCTGGACTAGCCATGTAGATCGTTAAAATCAAACCTACAAAAGCTGGGTAAACACCAATTCCGCCCTGTACGAGAATCATTCCCAAAGTTCCCGCCACGAATCCTGCAAGGATAGCATCCCAACCTAGCGCAGCGGTTGAATCAAGGGCATATAGACAAGCGGTAAAATTAGCCACGTACATTATCCAAACAAAAAACGTATGCCCAATAAATGGCAACTTTTGATCTGTTTTGAAAATTGAAAAAACCCCTTCAAAAAGACCTTTTACAAAATCGATAATTTTTGTTCTAAATGACTTTTTAAAGATCACCAGTACCACTGCGCCAATAAATCCGACAATGATCGCATATTTTACAACAGCACCAAGGATATCAAATATCGCCCCATTCCCACATTGAGACATCCCTTCATTAAAGGTCTCGATTTTATGCTGAAACAATTCAATTTTATCGTACTGCAAACCTAACGCAATAAGCGAAACGATTCCCAGCATAAATACATCAACAGCACGCTCTGCAAGAATAGTTCCGAATCCTTTCTGAAAAGGCACCTTCTCAGTTCGTGACAATACTCCAGCTCGACTTGCTTCACCTGCTCTCGGAAAAACGATATTAATGATATAGCCGATCATCAATGCATGATAAGCATTCCAAAATCGCACCTTATAACCCATTGGAGACAAAAGGTAGCGCCAGCGATAAGCGCGGCTCAAATGACTGAGGAAAGCGAAAATCAAGGCAGTAAACACCCAAAAATAATTGGCTTTACCAAAGGCTTCGAACAAGTCCTTTTTCTGATCTTCACAAAGCGCATCGTAAAATAACCAAATCAAAAAAACACCAAACCCAAGTGGGAGTATAATTTTGAGTCCTGAAATGATTTTTGAGCGCATGCTACTAATTTAATATTGCTGTAAAAATATAACAACGGTGGACAAGAACAAGAATTGCCTAATCCAATCGATTCGTTTCGGTATTCGGAAATACTAAGCTTGGCTTAAAACTACGCGCTTCCTCGAAATCCATAAAGCCATAACCAATGATAATCACAATGTCTCCAACCGCTACTCTTCGGTCCGCTGGTCCGTTTAGACAAATACCTCCACCACCTCTTTCTCCAGCAATTACATAGGTCTCTATGCGTTCACCATTGTTGACGTTAACGATTTGAACACGCTCCCCTTCAATCATATTTGCAGCTTCCAACAGATCAGGATCGATTGTGATGCTGCCAATATAATTCAAATCAGCTTCCGTAACTTTAACTCTATGTATTTTTGATTTTAAAACCTGTACCAACATCTTTTCTTGAAATGAGGTGCAAAATTACGGGAAATAATTCAGACTGTGAACGGCTTAGATAAAATCTTTAGAAGACTTATTCCCTATTCACCAACATGAATATATCGATGAAACTCGCTTAGTTTTGACCTTGACTTCCCATTAAAAAGGCCTTTAAAAATTCATCAATATCTCCGTTAAGAACGGCATCGACATTAGATGTTTCATAACCTGTTCTGACATCTTTCACCAATTTATAGGGTTGCATAACATAATTACGAATTTGAGATCCCCACTCGATTTTCATCTTATTGGCCTCAATTTCATTTTGTTTTGCCATTCTCTCGCGCAATTCTAACTCATATAATTGCGAACGTAAAAGCTGCATGGCTTTTTCCTTATTCGAAAGCTGTGAGCGTGACTCAGAATTCTCAACAATAATACCGGATGGTGCGTGACGCAATCGCACAGCCGTTTCCACCTTATTGACATTCTGTCCACCTGCACCACCTGCTCGGAAAGTCTCCCAGGTAATGTCAGACGGATTTATATTAATTTCAATGGTATCATCTACCAAAGGATAAACGTAAACAGAAACAAAAGAAGTATGTCGTTTTGCATTCGCATCAAAGGGAGAAATTCGAACCAAGCGGTGAACACCATTTTCACCTTTTAAATAACCAAAAGCAAATTCACCATCAAATTCAAGCGTTACTGTTTTCACACCAGCAACATCTCCTGACTGATAATTCAGTTCCTTTATTTTCATTCCGTTTTTCTCTCCCCACATCATATACATCCGCATTAACATAGATGCCCAATCACAACTTTCTGTTCCGCCTGCTCCCGCCGTAATTTGCAATACCGCTTTCAAACTATCCTCTTCAGCGCTGAGCATATTTTTGAATTCCAGCTCCTCTAATTTCGCAATTGATTGCTCATAATGCTTCTCTATTTCCGACTCCTCAGTCTCGCCCATTTCATAAAACTCGATCAAGACTTTTAAATCCTCTAAGTCAGTTTTGACGCCTTCATAAGCATCAATCCAGAATTTTTTACCTCGCATTTGTTTTAAAATACGCTCAGCTTTTTTAGGATCATCCCAAAATGTTGGATCTTGTGACTTCAAATTATCTTCATGCACGTCAACACGCTTCTCTTCTATGTTTAAATAGCCATGAAGTTCCCCAACTCTTCGCTCAAAGTCCTTTAACTGATCTTGTGTCACCATACTGCAAAAATTATATTTTTTTTTCGTTTTTCACCTATTCAAGACCGGAATAAATCCGAAATCCTCGCGCAAATCACATATGGTTACGAATACTGAACTTATCAACAGAAAATTAAGTTATTCAACACCTTCTTCATCAATTGCAATATTATTCTAATTTTGTGTTGAACTATTTTTAAAGAGAATACACATGAATGTACCTGCTGATTTAAAGTACACAAAAGACCATGAATGGGTTAAAGTAGATGGCGACACGGCCATCATTGGCGTAACTGATTTCGCACAAAGCGAATTAGGTGATATCGTATATGTAGAGGTTGAGACTGAGGGTGAGACATTAGACCAAGAAGAGGTTTTTGGATCAATCGAAGCTGTTAAGACTGTTTCAGATTTATTCATGCCCGTGGGTGGTGAAGTGACTGCATTCAACGAAGAATTAGAATCTAATCCTGAGGTAGTCAATTCTGACCCTTATGGTGAGGGATGGATGATAAAAGTAAAACTATCGGACGCTTCCGAAGTAGATGGGCTTTTGTCAGCAGATGAATACAAAGACCTCATTGGTTAAGCAAAACCGGTATCACATTCCATGGGTTTTATGGAGCTTGATTATTCTGGTTTTGAGTTTAATGCCAGGGGATCGAATTCCCGATTTGACCCTCACGTGGATATCTCCGGATACGCTTGCGCATCTGATAATGTACTCGATACTATCTTGGTCATTATTGCTTGGATTTATAAAGCGTGAAAAAAAAATGAACCAATCGATAATTCGGTTGTACGGAGGAGTGATATTAGCAGGGTTTTTGTTTGGCACAGCGATCGAAATTATTCAAGGAACGCTCATATACCGAAGGCATTTTGATGTTGTCGATATTGTTGCGAATTTTTTTGGAACAATTTTTGGAGCGATTACCTTCAAATGGACTGCTATAAAATTAGGTATTATTAACCGCTAAGTTGAGCATATTATTATTAACTTAGCAACGTTCAAATTTTAAGAACTATGGAACTCAAAAAATCAAGAGAGGCGAATTTAGAAAACAAGCGAGCAGGCTTTTTCTTTGTTGGTCTTGTAATGATCTCAGCATTAGTGTTGATGGCATTTAATTTCCGTGAATTCATCCCAGATGATAGAGTTGCGGATGTGGAACACGAAACAGAGACGGAAGATCTCTTATTTGATATTCCGCCAGAAGAGGAACCGCCACCACCGCCACCAGAGCAAGCTCCACCACCACCGGTTATCGAGGACATTGAAGTCGTAGAAGATGATGAGGAAGTGGATGAAATTGACTTAGGTTTTATTGATGATGAATTGGAAGAAGTTCCAGATGAAGAAGAACCAGAAATCGTTGCAGAAGAAATTTTGGACATTGCAGAGGTTGAACCTGAATTCCCAGGAGGACCGGCTGAGATGGCAAAATGGATTCAGAAAAACGTTGTTTATCCTGAACTTTCAAGAGAAATGGGTGAACAAGGAACGGTTTATGTGCAGTTCGTTGTTAACAAAAACGGATCGATAGAGCAAACGAAAATTTTAAGAGGGGTATCTGACGCCCTTGACAAAGAAGCAAAACGTGTCGTTGGTGACATGCCAAGATGGAAACCCGGAGAACAAGCTGGTAAGCCAGTACGTGTTCGTTATACGATTCCAATTAAATTTAAATTGTCATAAAAAGCTTTAATAACTTACTGAATCAATCCGTCCCCAAAGCATTGGGGACGGATTTTTTATTTCTACACCATGATCGAATTAACTAAAAAAGATATTCTTCGGAAACTGATCAGTTGTATTGATTTGACGACCTTATCCAATAAGGACAATCAAGATTCAGTGCAAGAACTAATCGACAAAGCAAACCAAGGTCACGACGGTATTCATCCAGCTGCCGTCTGTACATTTTCAAACCTTGGCCATTTCGTAAAAGGTCAATTAAATCCGAGTATTAAAGCTGCAGTTGTTGGCTCATCATTCCCTACAAGTCAAACCTTGTCCTCAGCAAAAATAGCGGAGGCAAAATTGATTGCAGAAACCGGGATTGATGAACTAGACATTGTCATCAATCGAGGCGATGCTATTGCTGGTAATTTCTCAAATATCAGCAATGAAATAAACGAGATTCGTGCAGCAATTGGCACTTTGCACCTAAAGGTAATTTTAGAAACAGGAGAATTACAAGATGAAAGGCTAATCAAAAAAACGGCACAAATTGCTATTGACGCTGGTGCAGATTTCATCAAAACCTCAACGGGAAAAACAGAGATTGGTGCAACACCCGCAGCCGTCGGCTGGATGTGCGAAATCATACACAATCATTATACAAAAACAGGAATTAAAATCGGAATTAAACCTTCAGGTGGAATCCGAAGTTTTGAAGACGCCATACTTTATTTTAATCTTGTTGGAGAAATATTAGGGGCCGAATGGCAAAACCCACAACTTTTTAGAATTGGAGCAAGTTCACTTTATGATACTTTAATTGAAGCTTATCAAAAATGCTAAAGATGGATTATGCTATTCATAAAGATTGGATTGAAACTGCAATGTATGCTGCTATTGAAGCAGCAAATGCGATCAATGAATTATACCAAACTAATTTTGATGTAGAAATCAAAGCAGATCGATCGCCAGTGACGATAGCGGATAAAACATCGAGTCAAATCATCCTTCGTATCTTAAAAGAAACCAAGATTCCAATAATATCTGAAGAAGAAACGATTCCTCCCTTCAAACAACGTAGTCAATTAGATTGGATTTGGATAGTCGACCCGCTTGATGGAACTAAAGAATTTATACGTCAGAATGATGAATTTTGTGTTTGTATTGCGCTAATATATCAATCGCAACCCGTCTTTGGTATACTAGCTGACCCTGTCAAGAAGATGATACTCGCAGGTGGCGAAAGCATGGGTGCCTTTTATTTTCCATTTGGAGAATACGGTATGGGTCATTCACAATTCCAGCTGAAAAACATTAAATCAAATAAAACCAAAATAATCGCTCATTCACGATCACATTTTTCTGAAAAAACAAAAGTCTTTATTGAATCGATCGAAAAAGACTACGGTGAAGTTGACTTTATCAAAAAAGGCAGCGCTCTGAAATTTGTTGATTTATGTCTTGGAAAAGCCGATTTTTATCCCCGAATGGCACCTACAATGGAATGGGATATTGCAGCGGGAGATGCTATTTACCGATCAATTGGCGGTGAAGTACTTGATTTTACTAAATTTGAACCATTGAAATATAATAAGGAAAACCTCTATAATCCTTATTTTATCGCTCGAAATAAACATTTGAAACAATAAATACGCTATGCACAAAGTTGCCTTAATCACAGGTATTACGGGACAAGACGGTGCTTATCTCGCCGAACTTTTATTAGAAAAGGGATATATTGTACACGGTATCAAACGACGCTCATCACTCTTTAATACCGATCGAATAGATCATCTGTACCAAGATCAACACGAATCAGATGTGCGTTTCTTTTTACATTATGGTGATTTAACGGATGCAACCAATCTAATACGCCTTGTTCAAGAAATTGCTCCGGATGAGATCTATAACTTAGCGGCCATGTCGCACGTTAAGGTATCATTTGACACGCCTGAATACACGGCCAATACGGATGCGTTGGGCACGCTGAGAATGCTCGAAGCGATTCGTATTTTAAAGATGGAGAAAGAAGTGAAGCTTTATCAGGCTTCAACATCTGAACTATACGGTAAGGTAATGGAAACACCTCAGTCTGAGACGACACCTTTCTATCCAAGAAGTCCGTATGGTGTTGCTAAACTCTACGCTTTTTGGATTATCAAAAACTATAGAGAGGCTTATAATATTTATGCTTGTAACGGTATTTTATTCAACCACGAAAGTCCTTTTAGAGGAGAAACATTTGTAACCCGTAAGATAACGCGCGCAGCGGCTAAAATCAAATTAGGTTTACAGGAAAAGCTATTCTTAGGCAACCTCGACGCTCAGCGAGATTGGGGACATGCGAAAGATTACGTGTATGGCATGTACTTGATCTTGCAACAGGATACTGCTGATGATTATGTACTTGCAACTGGCGAGACCCATCCGGTGCGTGAGTTTGTTGAAAAATCATTTGCTCGTTTAGATATCAAAATTCGTTGGGAAGGAAAAGGGGTTGATGAAAAAGGCATTGACGGAGCAACTGGCAAAGTCTTAATCGAAGTTGATCCGAAATATTTCCGTCCAACGGAAGTTGATTTACTGTTAGGCGATCCATCTAAAGCTAAAAAAGAATTAGGTTGGGAGCCAACTTATAGCTTTGAAGAATTAGTGCATGAGATGGTAGATGCCGATCTTGCCCTATTCAAGCGAGATAAATATTTGCTTGAGGGAGGACATAAAATTTATCACCAAAAAGAGTAATTACGTTGGACAAGCAATCTAAAATTTATATTGCAGGCCATAGAGGAATGGTCGGTTCGGCAATCCACCGGAAACTTGTGGCGCTAGGCTTCAAGAAAATCATCGTTCGGACATCCACCCAATTGGATTTACGATCTCAAAAAGCGGTTCAGGATTTTTTCGAATCTGAAAAGCCAGATTATGTTTTTTTAGCAGCGGCTAAAGTTGGTGGAATTCATGCCAATAATATCTATCGCGCAGAATTCCTGTACGACAACCTAATGATTGCGAGCAATATTATTCATGCTGCTCACGATCACCACGTTAGAAAACTGCTTTTTCTTGGATCATCTTGCATCTACCCAAAACTTGCTGACCAACCGTTAAAAGAAGATTATTTATTAAGTGGACCATTGGAGCAAACCAATGAGCCCTATGCGATTGCGAAGATCGCAGGCATCAAATTATGTGAAACCTATCGCGATCAATACGGTGATGCATTCATTTCAGCTATGCCGACGAATTTATACGGTCCAAACGACAATTATCACCCGGAGAACTCGCATGTTTTACCCGCTTTATTGCGAAAATTTCACTTGGCGAAAATAAAACATGAACCACACGTAGAAATTTGGGGAACAGGTCAGCCGATGCGAGAATTTTTGCATGTTGATGATTTAGCAGACGCCTGTCTATTTTTAATGGACAATTATGACAAAAAACAATTCGTCAATGTAGGTACAGGCGCAGACTTTACAATTGCTGACCTAGCAAAACTTATCCAAAAGATAGTCGGATACGAAGGCAAACTCGTTTTCAACACAGACAAACCTGACGGCGCGCCGCGCAAATTAATGGATGTCTCTCTGTTGAATCAATTAGGCTGGAAAGCGTCCATTTCTTTAGAAGAAGGCATTAAAAAAACCTACCAATTAGCAATAGAAAATAACAGTCTGGTCGAATAAACCTCAATTTTGGAAACCATTCATCTTCCAACTACGTATTTTTAATTGTGAATAAACAGCTTACGATTTTCCTTTTCTTATTGGCCTGCCTCCATATCTCGAGTGCATTCGGACAGCTGTATTTGCCTTTAAACGCCTATTATCAAAATGAAGTCGAACGTCAATTTTTAACAGATAGCGCTTCAACCTTATCCAATGCTCACTTGAGTATGAAGCCTATTTTGGATAAAAGAACAAACGCAGAAAATATCTATCAAAGTCAAGGCAAACACTATTATTGGATCACACAAAAAATATTTAAAGAGAATTTTATTGTTTTCGAAGGTGCAGATTTTTGGTGCAGCATTGATCCGATCTTAGACTTAGAATTGGGGAGTGACTTTTCAGCGGATAGCTTGGAGCGGCTTTATTGGAACACCAGAGGTATACGAATTCAAGGTAAATTCTTTGACCAAGTTGGTTTTTCTACGGTGATATATGAAAACCAAGCCATTCTGCCCCTCTACCAAAGAACTTATGCTGACGATCATGGCGAGTTTTTCCCAAATAGCATATTGACACAGTACCAACAAAACAACGCTATGATTCCTGGTTATGCACGAACAAAACCATTTAAAACCAACGGTTACGATTTCGGTTTTGCTGAAGGCTATGTTCACTATTCTCCTTCCAAGCATTTTAATATTCAACTCGGAAATGGTAATCATTTTATTGGTAATGGCTATCGGTCACTATTACTATCCGATTTTACAACGAATTATCCTTTTTTAAAACTAGAGACCAATCTTTGGGAGGATCGAATTCAATACAATACCATTTATGCCTTGCATCAAAATCCTTATCGATTGGTACTTTACACGACACCAGAGGCGACTTATGAAAGAAAAATTGGAACCTATCATTATTTAGATTTCGCGATTTCTAAGAACTTACAGATAGGTTTATTCGAAGGTAATCAGTGGCGATTAGTGGATTCATTGGGATCTCATCAACCGAATTATCTTTTTCTAAACCCTGTTCCATTCGTAAGCAGCCTAATCAAACAAAATGATAGCACAGGGTTCTCTTCAATTATGGGCATTAATCTATCTGGGTCGATAGGATCACTCAATGCATATACTCAGCTATTGGTAAGCAATGGCGGTATTGGAGGATATCAATTAGGTTTGAAATATTACAATCTATTCATTCCTCAGTTGGATTTAGCGGTTGAGTATAATCAAGTGTTAAGAGGTGCCTATTTAAATGAAAACGCACGCTATAATTACAGTCATAATAATTTACCCATTGCCCATCCTTTTGTGAATGACTTTCAAGAACTGGTTGTTCGGTTAGATTATCAACACAACCGTTTTTTTATAAGAAATAGCCTCAATTACTCTCAACGTATCTATCAAGACAGCATACCGGTTTACAACACCATCTTAGCGCCATTAACAGATATTGAAGGAGAATCTTCTCACCGCGGAATATTTCTTTACAATCAACTCGAGATTGGCTATCGCTTCAATAAAAGGAACAATTTACAAGTGTACCTTGGACATCTTTATCGCAACCAAAACTCCCCTGCGGATAACCCACTTACCAATTATGCGTATATAGGTGTGCGAACGGAATTAAAGAATAAATACCGGGACTATTAGAAAACATGAGAGATTATCACCTTATATTATCCTTTATTACGGCATTTAGTGTTGTTTTACTCGCCACTCCGGCATTAATCAAGGTGGCAAAAATGAAGCGTCTCGTTGATGAACCAAGCGAGGCCCGAAAAAAACACACCACAAGCATTCCTACCATTGGCGGTGTCATCATTTTTAGTGCATTTATATTTTCTTCATTTTTATGGTTACCCGTGAATGACCAAGGCGTAATTGATGGTCTACAACAATTCATGTTTTTAATGGCCAGTTTAATCCTCTTATTCTTTGTTGGCGTTAAGGACGACATCATTGGCATGTCCCCAATGAAAAAATTGATTGCCCATGTAATGGTTGGCTTTATTCTTGTCGTAATGGGTGGAATTAAAATCACCAGTTTTCATGGACTATTGGGCATGGACATAATGCTTCCAGACTATGCTAGTATTTTACTTTCAATTTTTATCTATATCGTGGTCGTAAATTCCATTAACTTAATTGATGGCGTAGATGGTTTAGCAAGTGGTATTGGTTTATTATCAACTTGTGTTTTTGGAATTTGGTTCGCACATTATGATCAAATGCATTGGGCAGTTGTTTCATTTTCATTAAGTGGAGCCCTTCTTGGATTTTTAGTCTTCAACTTTAATCCAGCACGAATATTTATGGGTGATTCTGGTTCACTTATTATTGGTGCAGTCATCAGTGTCTTGGCGATACAACTCATTGAGTCACCTATTGATAAATTGCCGGCCGACTATCAAATGATATCGACACCTGTTATGGCGATGGCGATCCTTGCCTATCCGCTTTTAGATACTTTAAGAGTTTTTATCATACGAACGTCCAAAGGAAAATCGCCATTGAGCGCTGATCGAACCCATTTACATCACCGTCTGCAAGACCGCGGATTTGGGCATAGGAAAACTGTATTAATCATTTATATTTTCAATTTATTTATGATGGGGCAAGCTTTCTTTATTCAGTTTGAAAATCCAAACTTTAGCTTCTTGGTGAGTTTAGGTTTTGCTTTGTTATTTATTCTTCTCGTTTTCTTAGGAAAGAAAAAACTCAATACGGACGAAAGTGAATAAATGGGCTATTTCCATACTGTTGATCACAACAAGTGCTTTTACAGGACTTGCTCAATTGTCAATAGAGCCCATGCATTATCGCACTAGAATAGCAAATGACTCACTTTATTTCGAGGACAACCAAGGGATTCACTCCGGAGTTTTACCATTAATCACCAATCAGTATAATCGAAAAATTGGGATTGACATGGTCCCTACCCTAGCTTTTGAAAAAAGTCACTTACGAATCTACCCATTGGCGAATCTAAATGGAGGATATCATATCGGCACAAACAATTCAGGACTGATTCTTCAAGCCGGAGCAGGTTTAGGCATTGATTTCAGTGCTAGCAAATGGTTTATGACTGGGAAATTTCTCCCGTTCTATGCTCAATCGGCTCAAATCACCGATTCGATCCAAAGTAACTTTAACATGTTTCCTGGCGCAAGTCGTGGCATTGCCAATCAAACCTATCATTTTAGTGAATTGATAGTTGGATATCGACCGAATCAATTTTTTACTTTTTTAGGTGGATACGGCCGAAACGCTTTTGGAGAGGGTTACCGTTCATTATTACTGTCGGACAATAGCACAGCAAATCCTTTTTTTAAGATCGAGACACAATTTGGAGACATCAAATATGTCAACCTTTACCAAGCGTGGAAAGACAATACAACGGATCCATTCGATCGAGGGCTAGATAATCGAAAATTTGCCGTCATGCATTATATCAGTTGGAATGTCACGCGTGAATTTAACATCAGCATTTTCGAAACAGTCGTTTGGCAAGCCAATGATTCATTGGTCAATCGTGATTTTGATCCGAACTATTTAAACCCAATTGTGTTTTACAGACCAGTTGAATATGGTAATGGATCTGCAGACAACGTCTTACTTGGTGCTAATATGTCTTACAAAATTGATCGCTCTAATTGTATCTATACGCAACTTATTCTAGATGATTTTCTGTTAAAAGAAATTCGAGCGCGGTCTAGATGGTGGGCCAATAAGTATGGGTTTCAACTCGGTTATAAGTCATCTGATTTTGCCAATGTAGATGACTTATACATTCAGACGGAATTCAATGTCGTCCGACCATTCACGTTCTCGCACCGAACCTCTACCCCATCATATGGGCACTTAAACGCTTCAGTAACACACCCTTTGGGAGCAAACTTTTGGGAAGTCTTAGGAATTATATCAAAACCCGTTGGTCAATTTCGATTAACCAATAAACTCACCTACAGTGGTTACGGTGTCGACACATCAGCTATAAGCTATGGTCAAAATATATTTGCACCTTATACAACACGTGATAAAGAATACGATCATTATATCATGCAGGGCAAAAAACACAATGTCTTAACCAATAATATCATATTGGAAATACCCATTATGAAGTCAATCGAATTAATGGCCTTTTTCAATTATCAATTCCGTGCCGTTACAGCAGAAAAGTACACCTTTATGCAACATCAGTTTCAATTGGGTATACGTTCGCGATTGTGGAATAGCTACACTGATTTTTAGACTGTTGAAATCTTTTACTCTATTTTAGAATGATTCTCAATAAAAAGAGCCACTAGAGTGCTACCTTTTTATTAAATTTGCAATACCAATTTCATAATGAGTAATGGTAGCTGAAGACACTGTGGCAGATAAAACACAATCCACCTCGAAAATAAAAGACTATGCTTTGCTGTTAAAGCTTCGCTTAGCGTTTTTGGTTGTGCTATCTGCTTTATCAGGATATCTCTTTGTCGGTGGTGATTTTAACCTCAATTTCGTTTATTTGATTATCGGTGGTTTTTTAATCACGGGAGCATCGAATGGTTTTAATCAAATCATTGAACGTGATCTCGACAAAAAGATGAACCGTACATCCAACCGACCAATTCCGGCTGGAAGAATGACAATCAACGAAGCCTTTATTATTGCTACCGGATCAGGAATTGTGGGAACATTTTTATTGTTTCAAATCAACTACTTTGCAGGAATACTTGGCCTTTTAGCTTTTGTCATGTATGTTTTTATTTACACCCCACTGAAACGCATGACGCCTTGGGCCGTATTTGTTGGCGCCTTCCCTGGTGCCATACCACCTATGCTCGGTGTCTTGGCTGTTACCGGTACATTCGAAGGAGAAAATGGCCTCATTGCAGGACTCCTATTCTTCATTCAATTTGTTTGGCAATTCCCTCATTTTTGGGCCATTGCGTGGGTACTGGATGACGATTACGCGAAAGCAGGCTTTTCATTATTACCGAGTAAGCAAAGAAAATCAAAACGCTCTGCTTTTCACATTATGACCTACACCCTCTTTATGGTTCCAGTAAGTATTCTGCCGTGGACCTTGGATTGGACTTCCGAGATTACTTTACTCGCAGCAACCTTAGCAGGTATGTGGTTTTTTGTTAAAGCATACATGCTCTACATCCGTTTAGATGATAAATCGGCCCGAAAACTCATGTTTGCCTCATTCATTTACCTGCCCATTATCCAATTTTTGTACGTATTTGATAAAATTTAAAAATTGTGGACACAAAAGAAAAGAATCAGGAGATATCGCCGGAATTGAATGCTAAGATGAAGAAGAACCTCCTTTGGATTTTCATCTTCGCGGTGACTATGATCTTTGCTGGTTTAACGAGCGGATATTTGGTTTCTAGAGGTGGTAACTTTTGGGTGAGCATCAAAATGCCTGGTGCATTTCAAATTAGTACCGCGTCCATTTTATTAAGTAGTGGATTGCTACTCTTGGCGCGTTGGGCGGTCATCAAAGGAAAAGCGGCCATTCTAAAAATAGCATTAGGACTAGCTTTTGGATTAGGCGTTACGTTCGGTATTTCGCAATATATTGGATGGACCCAATTGATTGAAAATGGGAATGTTGTTTCTGGTGAAATCATTAATATCCGAGGTAAATATGGAAAGTATTTTACGCTGATTTACGAAGGAAAAGAAATAAGTTTTGACGGTTATTCTTTCTACATCAAAGGTGAGCCTATTTCCGAAGAATTAGCAGCAGAGATGAAGGTGTTTTCAGAAGCTCTTATCGAAGGATCAACATCTGAGAACAAGCAGTATCAATTGAGTGATTACGGAACAAAATTTTCCATCCGTTTTTCAAACAACTTACTAACCTACACAAACAACGACTTGAAATCCAATGGAGTAGCCCTATCAGACATTCAACATGATCGATTATTCCATTTTGCTGAGAATATTGTAAATGACAAAGGTGATTTTATCATCAAAGGTAAATATGGAGAAGCATTTACCATTTATTATGATAGCGAAGCGCTCGAATATAAAAATCGACAATTCTACTGGAAAGACGAACCACTTTCGAAAAAGAAGGTCAACGATTTGAATGCTCAAAAAAATACGGCGAGCTCATATATTTATGCTTTCACCGGAATGCACTTATTACACTGGCTGGGTGGAATTATCTCACTTTTAGTCGTGTTTATTAAGGGGTTACGATTAAAATACACCTCTGACAATTACTTAGGCTTAACATTAGGGTCAATTTACTGGCACTTTTTAGGCATATTGTGGCTTTATTTATATGCATTTTTAATTTTTATTCATTAAACTTGCACAACGAAAATTATCTTTTATGGCATCTGCTACGCAAGAAATAGATCAATCAAAACTTTGGGACGGAAAAGAGTCACCATTAAGAGTGAGCTATGGTAAGATCATGATGTGGTTTTTCCTAGTTTCTGATGGCTTAACATTCGGAGGGTTATTAACCGCGCTTGGTTATGCTAAATTCTCCAATCCAGAAACAGCTATGACCTGGCCTTCTGGCGAAAGTGTTTTCTTCCACTTCCCGGGAACGCACGCTTCACTTCCATTATTGTATGTTGCTTTCATGACGTTCATCTTGATCGTCTCGTCTGTAACAATGGTATTAGCTGTTGAGGCTGGACACCGTATGGACAAGAAGAGTGTAATCAAATGGTTATTATGGACAGTACTAGGAGGTTTGATCTTCTTGGGCTCTCAGGTATGGGAGTGGAGTACATTCATTGCTGGACCTGATGGAGATCTTTCAACTTGGGTAGATAATGCAACACTAGCTCATAACCCTTATGGGCCTACATTATATGCGAACTTCTTCTTCTTTATTACTGGATTCCACGGGTTCCACGTATTTACTGGGGTTGTATTTAACGCGTTGGTATTAAGAAATGTTATTCGCGGAGTCTATCACAAACGTGGCCATTACGAAATGGTTGAGAAAGTAGGTTTGTATTGGCACTTCGTTGACCTTGTTTGGGTATTCGTATTTACGTTCTATTATTTAGTGTAAGTAAATCCAAAGAGGTTTTAAATAATTGATTTAAACGAAAGAAAATGGTAAGAGACGACATTATAGAATATTCGTTAGATACACATCACTCAGAAGAAGAGGGTGTGAAAATCAGAAAGAAAATTTGGCAGATAACAATCATTCTATCGGTTATTACGATCGTTGAAGTATTAGTTGGAGCTTATTTCCCAAAAGATGACGTTAGCGGCATGGCTTGGGCCTTTATTAAATACGGTTATATCCTTTTAACAGTTGTTAAAGCAGGTTATATTGTTTCTGTATTTATGCACTTAGGTGATGAGCGAAAAACTTTGCGCTACATGGTACTTGTACCTTATATCATCTTTATCTTGTATTTAATTTTCATTATATTAATGGAAGCTGCATACATCAAAGGTGTTTGGGATACGATCCATTAAGGATAGGTCCTGTCACAGTCATATAAATAAGTTTATATCCTCATGGTTTCAGGGAAACGTGTCCTGTTGATTTTATTGGTCCTGCTCGGACCTGGATTCATCATTTATTTCATTTCAAAAACGGTTAACAACCACTTTCTTCGTCTTCCTTATTTAGGATATGAATACACGATGGATGCCAATGGAAACAAGGTTGATTCAACAGCCTACCAAGTTCCTGAATTTGCTTTAACCAATTTTAATGGAGATCCTATTACTCAAGATTCCATTGACGATAAAATCATTGTTTTAACCACCATTCAAAACGAATGCCCTGACTTGAACACATGTGGCTTGAGTCTCTTTCACTTCAACGAAATCTTCTTTCATAAACTGGTAAAGAATCAAGATAATTATTGGAATGTTCGTGTACTCTCTATTTTGACCGATCAAAACGGTCAACCGATCGACTCCGTTTCGTCTGCATTAAGAGAAGAAATCAAACAGTATGATACAACAGGAATTTGGTGGTTTTCTACAGGTGATGTTTCTCCTTTTTACGATTTCGATTATTACGGCAAACAATTCATAGACCAACCGGCATCCGCACAAGATGGTGAGATTGGTGAAAAAGCATACACGAACAGCCTCGTTCTTATCGATGATGAAGGTCATATACGAGCTGTTTCAGGTGGTAAGTCAGATACGGACATCCGCAATTTCTTTGATATGGTTAAACTCTTAAAGAAAGAAGAATTTGATGCCAATCTGGCTGCTGAAGAAAGAAGCCAACCTTCAAAATAGTTAACTTCAGTTCGCACCTGCCTGCGCCCTCACATTCCTTTTTATTTTAACAGTCAAGATGATTCAGCTCGTCGAAAAAACCTTAATTTTGTACACCAAATAAAACAGACATGCGTAATACATTCTATCTCTTTTTTGCTTTTCTGCTTTTTGCCTGTAATTCAAATTCTGAAGCAAATGAAAACACAGACGAGCCAACTCATTCTGGACTGCCCTATTTAGGATTTCATGATTTTGGTGTAGACACGATTTATCATACCGTGCCACACTTTGCCTTAATGGCTCAGGATAGCTCCATCGTAAAAAAAGAAATGTTTGAAGGCAAAGTGCATGTAGCCAATTTCTTTTTTACAAGCTGCCCGGCGATTTGCCCGGCAATGATAGAACAAATGAAACGGCTTCAAGGTAATACTTCAGATATTGAAGAGATCAAATTCTTATCACACACAATTGATCCGGAGCGCGATAGCATCCCTCGACTAAACTGGTATATCAATGAAAAAGGTATTGATACGCATAATTGGTATTTTCTTTATGGTGAGCGCGAGTATGTCTATGACCTAGGCGAGAATGGCTACATGATCAACGCCATGGAAGATGAAGCCGCAGAGGGCGGTTTTTTGCACTCAGAGCACTTCGTATTGATCGATCGTGAAGGACATATCCGTGGACTGTACGACGGTACACAAACAACAGAAGTAGATCGATTAGAAAAAGACATTCGAAAATTACTAAAAATTGAATATGGAGTCGAAACAAAATAATAATACCGTGGACATTGAGAAACGATACAAACCATTAGTCATTGTACTATCAATCGTTATTCCCTTGGTAGTAGCTCTATTATTCGGCATGCCTAAGGTAGACGGTGTTGATTTAAGCTTTTTACCACCTATTTATGCGAGCATTAATGGTATTACAGCTATTTTACTTGTTATTGCTGTAATCAGCATCAAAAAAGGTAGGAGAGAGTTACATCAGCGTCTTATGATGTCTGCTGTTTTGTGCTCATTACTTTTTTTAGTGGGATATGTAGCCTATCATTTGACTTCTGACACAACACTCTATGGTGATTTAGATCATAATGGAACACTTTCAGTTGCCGAGGCAGCTCAATTGGGTTCAGGTGCGTATGTTTATTACTTCATATTGGCTTCGCATATTATTCTAAGTATCGTCGTGATTCCGCTGGTGATGCAAACCTATTTAAAGGGCTGGGCAAATAACTTAGAAGGGCACCGTAAGTGGGCAAAGGTTACTTTTCCGATCTGGTTGTATGTCGCTGTTTCAGGTGTGGTGGTCTACGTGATGATTAGTCCTTTTTACGGATAATTACCAACCTCTCATTTCACAAATATTACGCTTAAAAGGATTGAAGGTGATCATAAATCCATAAAAGCTATACCAATCTTTATTGTTGGCGTTACCTCTATTGTATCCTTCTGAAAAGTCTATTCGTCGATCAGATAACTCAGCTGCAAGCGGGCCGTTCTTCGCCCTTAACTGATCCGGATCTACATAATTACCGGAAACATCATCGATATAATCCGTAAAAGTTTTGCGGATGCCATATTCCAGCGAAATAGCTAAACGATCCTTTAAGTTAATTTTAACACCAACACCCAGAGGAACGGTGATCTGATTTAACGAGTAGTTATTTTTTCTGTTTAAAGCCGTGCCCTGCCCTTCTGTTCCGAGTGGCTGAAGTTCTAAGTTATTTCCATTATAGTTAGTTGTTGGATTCATGCGCATGTAAGCCAATTGGTAAAAAAAATAAGGTGTCATCGGATGCTTCATATTATTGATATTATACTTGAATAGGTCAATTTCATAACCTACCGCTATTTCGATAATATCTGATTGAAAATTAAGGTTTCTGTTCTGCAGGGTAGGATCATTATCTCTGGCATCGTCTCCATAGACTGAGCCATAAAAAGCTGTTGCTCGGATATTGTGACGCTTTGATAAATTGTAACGATAGACTAAACCTGCTCCCGGACGACTATAACGAAAATGCGAACCCGGATTCATATCCCCAATATAATACGAGCCTCCTCCAAAAAAACCAATTTCAGTGCATGTCTTATACGCTTGACTATACACCTGCGTTGAACACCAACACAATATACCTAAAACCAACCCACGTGTCATGGGGTATTAACGATAAGATAGTAGACTTATTGTGAATTATTGGGTTGAATTATTTCCAGCCGCGCATGTCGCATATATCCCGTTTAAAGGGTTTGAAAGTCAACATGATGCCGTAGAATGAATACCAATCTTTATTCCCGGAATTGCCTCGATTTAATCCTGCAGTGGCCATACCATTGATACTCCGATCAGCCATATCTGCAGCTAAAGGGCCATTTGAAGCAGCTAAAATATCCGCATCCACATAATTACCAGATACATCATCTAAATAATCGGTGAATGTTTTTCTAATTCCATATTCAATTGAAATGGCTACTCGCTTTCTTAGGTTAAACTTAAAACCTATCCCTAAAGGAACGGTCAATTGATTAAGATTATATGCTCTGTCTTTGGTGCCTGGAATCCCTGTACCTTGCCCTTCTGTACCTAAGGGTTGCAAAGCCACCTCATTGCCATTCAATTCAGCTTTTGGATTGATTCGTGCATAAGCCAATTGGTAGAAAAAATAGGGTGTAAACGGGTATTTCATATCATTGATCCGATACTTAAACAAGTTCACCTCAAAGCCTGCTGCTAACTCTATGATTCGCGACTTAAAGCTTAGGTTACGATTGATTTGATCACTCGCTTTTCCGTCCGAATCATAAGCATAAACATTACCATAATTGGCGGTAAAACGCATTGAATGACGGGTTGATAAATTATACCGAAAAACTAGCCCTCCTGCTAATTTACTATCTATAAAATGACGTGTCCGATTTAAATCTCCTATATAATAGGATCCTCCACCATATACGCCCATTTCAGCGCATGTTTTGAATCCCTGAGCTGAGACCTGATTTACACATATAAAAGAAAGCATCAATACTAAGCCGCGCATACTCATTAAAACTTAGGAATAAAGACCTGACCTTTCATGAAACGGTAATGAAATGAGAATACACCAAACATATAGGCGTCATTCCATCTTGGATCCCCGCGTTGTAAATAATTATTTCTGCCATCACTGTATTGAATGACGCCATTCAAATCAGGATTAATGGATCGATCTGACAGTTCAGCAGCTATATCACCATAGTTCGCAGCAATTTCATCTTTCAAATAATAAGAAGTGCTTACATCATCCATATAATCTGTCATCCTATAACGTAGGCTCAACTCAAAGCTAATTGCCATTTGTTTATCGATACGATACTTAACACCAGCTCCTATCGGAAAAGCAATTGTATAACGTTTGTATTTGTCAGGACGGCCAGCAAGACCTTGCCCTTCCGTTCCCAGCGGCTGAAGCGCTATCCAATTGCCATTGTAATTGGCTTTCGGATTAAAAAAGGTCAATCCAATTCCAGCATAAAAATACGGTGTCAATGAAAAGGCTTTGTTTCCCATTACCCCTCTTAACTTATAAGGTGGATGTACTTTGTCTGCATAAGGAAAGTACTCCGCATAAGCTGCTATTTCACCTATGTTGGATCGAAAACTAAGATTTCGATTATTCCGAACTAAGTTTTTTGTCACCGCATCATCGCCACTCAACAAAGCCCAAAGCACGTTTCCTCTAACAGAAAAGTAGGGACTCAGCATGTATTTATAACCAATAAATGTAGCTGGACGAGTGACCCGTAATTTAAGATCTTTAATTCCGTGTGTACCGACTCCCTTCGCTCCTCCTAAATCACCCAGGAAGTTAGATGCTCCAACACCTGCGTAAATTTCATGACGCACCGATTTCCATGCCTGTCCGTAGACACACACAGAAGCAATCAATAAAGTCAAAGTCAGCAAGCGTTTCTTCATCCGCATAGTGTACGATAAAATGCTATCGTCCGGTTACAACTGAATATAATAATTTTAAGGATAACCCTCTAATTTAACGTTTAAGGAGTCAGAAGGTTGGTTAATTCGACAAATTTATCCACTGCCAATTGTTCAGGTCTAAATTGAAAAAGCTCGGCATGTTCTGTTACATCCAAACCTGTTTCTTGGACGAGTTGCTTCAATGAATTTCGCAACGTCTTTCGTCTTTGATTGAACGCCATTTTTACAACTCGTACAAACCGTTTTTCATTGCATGGCAAATGTTCGGTTTGGTTTCTGACGAGTTTAATGACCCCCGAATCAACTTTTGGTGGAGGGTTAAAGGCCGTTGGGGGAATCGTAAAACCGTATTCAATGTCATAATAGGCCTGCAATAAAACACTAAGGATCCCATATTTTTTTGATCCGGGCTTTTCTGCAATTCGTTCCGCTACCTCTTTTTGAAACATACCCACAATCACAGGGATTTGTTGTTTATGCTCAAGTGCCTTAAACAGGATTTGCGATGAAATATTGTAGGGAAAATTGCCGACCAAAGCAAAAGGTTCTGAACCCATTATTTCCTTTGGGTTAGACTTTAAAAAATCTGCATCATAAATGGCATTTTCTAATGCGGGATAATGTTCTTCTAAATAAGCTACGGATTCTTTATCAATTTCAACAACGGATGTCTTATATGCCTCACTCTTCAATAAGAATTGAGTTAATGCGCCCATTCCAGGACCAACTTCTAACACTTCATCAAACTTGGCTTTTTCAACATCTAAAAGCGCAACTATACGCTCGCAAACGGTTAGATCCTTGAGAAAATGTTGACCGAGGTGCTTTTTGGCTCTAACGCTCATGCTTAAAATCCTTATGTACCTGTAGCAAAGTGCGAAAAGCAGCTGTGAAACGTCCAAATCGTTTCATGTGGTCATCTTGTAATGCTGGTGCAAATTCAGCCTGATAACGCTCATATTCCGACATGCTTGGACATAAATATTGGACAGCGTATGTTATGCCTCCCTCTTCGTGCCCCAAAACACGTGAAATTTTTGACTCCAAGAAAATACCTGTATTCATGACTTCAGGAATATGTACTTCTTGCATCCAGTTGAGCCATTCTTCGCTGACATGTATGTCAACTGAAACGGTAACATTATATATGACTTGCATAAATTATGATTTCGCTGATTGAATACGAAGGTAAGGGTTAATTATATTCCGCAATGATTTCACGATATTTTTCTCGTGCCTCTGCGGTGTATAGGCTACCTCCGAAATCGAATAATATCATTTTATAATACTCTGCCGCTTTTTGCCGATCTCCTAATTTTTCTTCATAGATTTTGGCCAATCTAAATGCAGCATCATCGCCTAAGATATCATGTGCGTATGATTCAACGACCTGGCTATAATAATCAATGGACATCTCCCAGTTCCGAAGCTCTTCGAAGACCTGACCTTTTTTAAATAACACCTCATCAACCATTGCATGAAATGGATATCTTCTCTCCAAGCTATCTAGCAGCACAATAGCTTCATCATATCGGTGCTGCGCCAAAAGCAAGTCCGCATTAGCAAACAATTGGACGGGCGCTGTTGTAGTATCCATACCTAAATTGTCTTGTAATAAGAGCGAAAGTTGCATGGCATCATTAGCGATCAATTTACTGGTTGAAGCTTTTAATACATCCAGTTGGGCTTTTGCATATTCGAATTCACCATCGTAATAAAAAATCTTTGTGTTTTTAAACTTTGCCTCATGACCAATTATCTCTTCACTAAAGGCTTTTTCAACTTGCATATACAATAAAGAAGCTTCCCAAATATCGTTTTGCACGACGTAGATATCTGCTTTTAATAACTTTAGTTCTGCTTCTTGCTTTCCGCTCTGTGCAAAACCCATGGTCTGATTAACGAGTGCCATCCCTTTCTCGGTCTCATTCAAATGGAAAGCATAAATTTTTGCCAATTGCACCATTGAACCGCGACTATTTTGGTTTCTTCCCATTTCATCCAGTGCCTTTTCAAAATCAGCTGCTACTTGTACAACTTCAGATTTTTCATATGCCGCTTGATTTGTCACCTGATCAAATTGCACTTGTAGTTTACTTTCAAATGCTTTATGATAGTATGGAAAACGATCACCTTGTTCAATTACATAATCATAAGCCTTGATGGCTTCCGAATACGCCTTATTCATTTGACAAACCTGTCCGATCTCCAATAACCTTTTCCCTTTTTCACCTTTTTTACGATCCAAAGCCCTAGCTTGCATGACAGCTCCAATGAATTCTTTTTTCTGCAAATAATACCAGATAAACATTTCATTATAAACCTCCTCATTCGGATATTTTTGGACTTTCACTAAAATCTCTTGGCGCAAGAGCTCAACTAATTCCTTATCTGTTTCAAAATCAATGGCGCGTGAAAGGTATTTTTGGACTGTTTGGAGGTAAACAGGACTATATTCTAATAAATTCAAATATTCAGCTAGCATATCCGAAGGACGATCCAGCAGGGAATAGAGCGAGGCTAATTCTAATTGAAATTGATATCCTTTTCGAATTAAACTTCGGCCCTTAAGAAATGTCTCTAAAGCGTAATCATACATTCCTTTATTCTGGAACAACTCTCCTAAGCTTTCTATTCTGCTTTGAATGGGTTCGAGGTCTTTTATGAGATTCTTATATAATTGATCGGCGTCTTTTTCACGGCCAGTTTCTTTATAGACATCTGCCAACATAAATTGATTCTCGATGCTGTAAGGATCTCTGCGAATTCGTTTTTCAACCAACTTCTCACTCTCTTCGTACTTTTGCAGGTATAAAAGGCATTGAAAATAACGCTCAAAATACAATTGAGATTCATATTTCTTGTACGCCTTTTTGTAATAAATCTCGGCTTTATCATATTCACCTTTCCCAAAATAATGAGCTGCCAACTTGGTGTCATTATCCTGTGGTTGTGACCAAGCGAAGCCTGCACAAAACAGTAATAAAACTGCTAAAAGAATTTGATATGGTTTATTTTTCTTCAATCGAAGTTTTTATTTTCTCAATATACGAATCCACTTCGGGGACTGCATAATAATAACGTTCTTTTTCTAGCTTTTGTGTGTCATAAAAGCCCATCACTGTTAAATCTACTTTTTTTAAGGCTTCCTTCTCAACGGTAAGGTATTCCTTTATTTGCTCATCCGTTAATATACCATTCGTAATGTCCTCTTTTAAATCCATAAACTGATGTTTAACTGCATTTAGCTCATCACCATAATTCAATTGTTTAGAACTCAAGTTGGTTAAAGTTTTTCGAATCATCTTTGATTCTGTCACATATCGACCAAACCTGGGGTCTAATGTGTCTGGCTCGTATATATCTTTAATGGTAGCCTCATTAGAATTAACGTGATCGACCATTATTTGTAACGTATCAAAATCTATTCCATCAAATAATGCTTCAAGTGTATCGATTCTTTTTAGACAAGAATCAATTTCTGTTAATTCTGCTTTATAGGTATCAGCAGGATCACAGGAAGTCATCGACATCCCTATAAAAAACATCACTACAGTTGCGGAAAAAAATCGTACCATCTTGTTCATCATTTAATTTTGATTGCTTCTTTATTCTTAGTCAATTCTGTCAAATCCCGTGTAAGGGACCAATACTGCCGGAATTTTAATTCCGTTTTCATCCTGGTTGTTCTCCAATAGCGCTGCCAATATGCGCGGTAATGCCAATGCACTCCCGTTTAAGGTATGTGCCAATTGCTTCTTCTTATCAGCATCTTTGAAACGTAATTTCAAACGGTTTGCTTGATATGTTTCAAAATTGGAAATTGAACTTACCTCTAACCATTTATCTTGCGCAGCAGAATAAACTTCTAAATCAAAGGTTAAAGCAGCCGTAAAACCAAGGTCACCACCACATAGGCGCAATGTTCTAAAAGGCAAACCTAATTTAGTTAATAATCCTTGAACATAAGCGACCATTTGATCTAACACCGCATATGATTGACTAGGGTGTTCTACACGAACAATTTCTACCTTATCAAATTGATGCAAACGATTTAAGCCGCGTACATCTTTACCATATGAACCTGCCTCCCGTCGAAAACAAGGTGTATAGCCCGTTAAGCAAACAGGCAGTTGTTCTTCCTTTAACATTTCATCTCTAAAAATGTTGGTTAAGGGCACCTCGGCAGTCGGAATTAAATAAAGATCCTCAGCCGTGACATGGTACATTTGCCCTTCTTTATCTGGTAATTGTCCGGTTCCATAACCAGAAGCTTCGTTTACAACAAAGGGCGGAATAATTTCTTTGTATCCGGCATCTCTCGCCTCATCCAAAAAAAAGTTGATTAAAGCGCGCTGTAATCGTGCACCTTTTCCTTTATAAAAAGGGAATCCAGCTCCAGTTACCTTAACACCCAATTCAAAATCAATCAAATCAAATTCTTTTGCTAAGTCCCAATGTGGTTTCCAGGTATCGCCAACGGTCGGAATTTCTCCAGACTGTGCTATTACCTCATTATCTTCATCAGAATTTCCAGCTGGAACTGAGGGGTGTGGTACGTTTGGAATTTCGTATAATAATTGTTGAATTTCATCCGCTAATTGGTTTACACCATCAACAATGGATTTCTCTTTCTCCTTTAACTCAGATCCTCTAGTCTTTGCCGCTTGTGCTTCTTCCTGTTTCCCCTCCTTAAAAAGCTGTCCAATTGACTTAGAGACCTTGTTTTGTTCAGCCAAAACGGCTTCCAACGCTTGTTTTTCATTACGCCATTTTGCGTCCAAATCATAAATACGATTCAATTGAGCCTTTGCATCCATATTACGGACTTTCAATCGCTCAATAATGGCTTCTTTATTCTCTCTTATTTGTGCTATTTCCAACATGGATGAATTCTTTTTTGTAAAAATATAAATTGTAGGCTGTATAAAAGGAGAAAGCAAAAAAAAACTCCTTGCAGCGACGCTGAAGGAGTTTTAAAATCCGTTTTATTTGGATTATTCGCTCAATGCCGCAACTAATTCTGCTTTTTTCATTGATGAATAACCTGAAAGACCTTTTTCCTTCGCCATTTCTTTTAATTCCGCTACGGTCATTTTAGAAATGTCGTTTGAATCAGCCGCTGGAGCTTCTGCTTTAGCTGGAGCCTCTTCTTTAACTTCAGCTTTAGGAGCTTCAGCCTTAGGAGCTGCTGCTTTCGCTTTAGGTGCTTTTTCTGTCAATGTTACATCCTCTTCAAAAGGAACAATTGAAACAAAAGATCTATTATTTCCTTTTTTGATGAATTTCACTAAACCATCCGTTAAGGCGAATAAAGTATGGTCTTTTCCCATTCCTACATTATCACCAGGGTGATGCTTTGTACCTCTTTGTCTCACAATGATGTTCCCAGCGATTGCCGCTTGACCACCAAAGATTTTAACCCCTAGGCGTTTCGATTCTGACTCTCTACCGTTCTTCGAAGATCCGACTCCTTTCTTATGTGCCATAATTTTATGTATTTAAATTTCTCGAGAGAAATTTTCAGTTCTTAACCTTTAATGTTTTCGATCTTGATCTCAGTCAAATACTGTCTGTGACCATTTTTCTTTTTGTAACCTTTTCTTCTTTTCTTCTTGAAAACGATTACTTTATCTCCTTTTACGTGTCTTACGACTGAAGCAGAGACTTTTGCTCCTTTGATAGCTGGGGCGCCCACATTTACTTTTCCGTCATTATCGATTAGAAGAACGTTATCAAAATCAACTTTTGATCCTTCTTCTTCTTTCAATCTATGAACGAAAATCTGCTGGTCTTTTTCAACTTTAAATTGTTGGCCTGCTATTTCTACAATTGCGTACATAACAAATTTTCTATTAATTTTTAAATCGGACGACAAAAGTAGCGATTTAATTTTAAACAATCACTATTCCTGATCCTTATTTACGGCAGTTTTTCCTTTTTTGTTCATCAAATAAACGCCTCCAAGGATAACAACCATCCAAATTACCGCAGCCATTTCAAATTTAGCTTCAGTGAAAAACCCAATAATTACGGCTACTACAGGAATTAAGTACGTTACTGCCGAAGCGAAAATATGATTTGCGATGCTTACCAGTTTTGTAAAAATAAAAACCGCAAAAGCGGTTCCCACAATACTCAAAACAGAGAGATATGAGAGCGATTTTAAACCATCAGGATGGTGTAAAATAGGTTGAAAAGCATCAACACTGAGCGCAACAATTAAGCCGGGAAAGAAAATAACAAAGAAAGATAATGAAGTAATCACGTGTGGTTTAACAGCCGATAATTTAAACTTAATCGTTGTTAAACTAATCGCATAACAAAGCGTTGCTAATAATACGAATAGCGCGAATTGAACATCCTCCCATTCAAAAGCCAGCTTTGCATTTAAGACGCCATATAAGCCTATCGCACCAATTGCCATTCCTAATAATTGTTTCCAAGTTGGTTTAGCATGATAAATTACCACACCAATAAGGATTACAAAAAAAGAAGTACCCATATTTAAAATTCCTGCTAAGGATGGAGCAATGCGGGTTTCGGCTAGCGTAAATAGAAAGGCTGGCAAAAAATTTCCGCAAACACCAACAAGAATTAGCCATCCAACATCTTTAGATCCAAGTAGCTTTAGATGACGCCAAGCAAAGGGCATTAAAGCCAAACCCGCTATTACAACCCGCAAACTACCAACTTGAAATGGACCCATTACGCGATTTTCCGGGTTGACTGGATGCATAGTTCTATCCATCAAGATAAAAGAGCTTCCCCAAATCAGTGCCAAACTGATGAGTAATAGCCAGGAGCGTTTTTCGTTGGTCATTATGCAAAATTACGCCCTTTTATTGAGGTGCTGATTTTTTTTCAAAAGAATTAAAATTGGCTTTAGTTAAATCAATATTATTTCTACTTTTATGACGCTGAATTAAAACCTTGAGTATGCATATAGCGGTAGCAGGAAATATTGGGTCTGGTAAAACCACCTTAACAAAATTATTAGCCAAACATTATGGTTGGGATACTCATTTTGAGGATGTTGAACAAAACCCTTACCTGAATGACTTTTACGAAGACATGCAGCGTTGGTCGTTCAACCTGCAAATCTATTATCTCAATAGTCGTTTTACGCAGATTCAAGAAATTAAATCACAAACGGATAATGTGATTCAGGATAGGACAATCTATGAAGACGCCTACATCTTTGCTCCGAACCTGCATTCCATGGGTTTGATGACGACTCGTGATTTTGAAAATTATTTCTCGCTATTCAACTTGTTGGAGTCTTTCATTTCTGCGCCTGATGTATTGATTTATCTGAAAGCAAGCGTTCCGACCTTGGTCAATCAAATTCAACAACGTGGTCGTGATTATGAAGAAAGTATTCGACTAGACTATTTGAAGCGACTCAATGAACGTTATGAAGCATGGGTCTCTACTTATGATAAAGGTAAATTAATTGTGATTGACGTAGATGATAATAGCTTCCATGAAAACGCTGATGACCTCGGTAAAATCATTCATGCAATAGATGCAGAGATTAATGGGTTGTTTTAATTCTTAAACCCTTTTGACACAAATCATTTTAATAGCGCTTGGTTTTCTTGGCGTTGCCTTGCTTTTAATATCTATTAGCTGGGGTTACAGATGGATGCGTTTTCAAACGATTCTTAGATTTCCGCTTGCCAGAGGCAAAGCAAACTTCACCATAAAAAAGGCAAGTTTTTATTCCATTTGTTTTTACGAAGCACGGTACGCAAAATCGTCTGGTAATTTCAGACTAGATGTTATTGACGCACAAACTAAATTAACTATTCCAAGTAAGGAATTCTTAATCAAACCTCAATTCTTTAAAGATTTAGGCGTCGGACTAGAGTTTTTGCAGCTCCGTTTCAAAAAAACTGGTGACTACATTTTGGAACTCGAGCATCAAGAGGATTTAATCGTCAAAACGACTATGATCCCTCTTGCACGATTCTTTCAAAAGAAGGCTCCGACTAATCAAATTGAGGTAATGGTCAAAACCAGTCTTCCTATATGGAAAAGGATCCTGACCATCATTTTTCTTGTTTTTGGAATCAACATAATCGCTTGGGGCATCATAACACTCATAAACCCTGAGATTTTTAATTAATTTAGACTTATGAAAGCGTTTATCGAAGAGATTATTGGAAATCCGTTGAGTGCCGAAGACTGGACACTGCTTTCTGGAATCATCAAAAAAAAGGAAGTTAAAAAAGGGGATTTACTCATTCAAGAAGGACAAGTCTGTAAATACATCTGGTACCTTGAAGCTGGAGCTGTTCGATATTATGAAAATGTGAAAGGCGACTACAAAACCACTCACTTCTTTTTATCCCCTTCCATGTTTAGCGTTTATCATAGTCTCATAACAGGTCATCCGGTTGAAATAAATATAGAAGCCTCTGAAGATCTCCAATTATTAGCTCTTCCCTATCGTGATTTAAAAGAACTGTATAATAAGAGCCACATGCTAGAGCGGGTGGGACGAATCATGGCTGAGCATCAGTTCATGGCCGAGTTTGATCGAAGACGAATGTTATTGCATATGGACGCTTTAGAACGCTATGAATATCTCGAAAAGAATCAGCCAGCCGTTTTTCAACATTATCAGCTGAAGGACATTGCTACTTATATCGGAATAACGCCCGTTTCTCTCAGCCGCCTTCGGAAATATCGAATTGAACGGCACAATGGTTTTAGCTCAGCATTGATAAAAGGAATTGTTGCTTCTTATGAGGCGATAGATTAAATAGATATTAGCTATATGGCACCATTATCATCTTCGTCTTACCTTCTTTTCACTAACTTTGTAGGATGGAAATAAAGCAGGCGAAATTCATTATTAGTAATAC
>Ga0181553_10000257_pt1 | contig 44156 bp, 46 predicted proteins | sample 011ome_17_FD_133753 | JGI IMG/M metagenome (GOLD analysis project Ga0181553, IMG submission 133753) | Coastal salt marsh microbial communities from the Groves Creek Marsh, Skidaway Island, Georgia - 011502XT metaG (megahit assembly) | ecosystem: Environmental > Aquatic > Marine > Intertidal...
ACCCTGAGCCACATCAATCACATCTACTCCCGCTTCAATTGCTTTAATATACATTGCAGCTTGAGTCGATGAAGTATCATGAGTGTGTAAGTGAATTGGAATAGAAACTTCAGATTTTAAAGCCGAGATCAATTCATAAGCGGCATATGGCTTTAATAATCCCGCCATATCTTTTACTCCTAAAATATGTGCTCCTGCATTTTCTACATCTTTTGCGAGCTGAACATAGTAATCTAGAGTGTATTTTGTTTTACTTGGATCTAAAATATCCCCTGTGTAACAGATGGTACCCTCTGCAATTCCTTGAGTTCTTTTGCGAACGTGTTCAATCGCAGGTGCAATAGACTCCATCCAGTTTAGTGAATCAAATATTCTAAACACATCGATCCCTGTTTCCCAAGATTGTTCTACGAATTTTTCAATAAGGTTATCTGGATAGGCCTTATACCCTACTCCATTCGAACCTCTTAACAACATTTGAAGTAGAACATTAGGCATCGCTTTTCTGAGTAATGCTAAACGCTCCCATGGATTTTCTTGTAAGAAACGCAAGCAAACATCAAAGGTCGCACCTCCCCATACTTCCATTGAAAATATCTCAGGATGGGTCTTTGCATAACTTTCTGCAACTGCCATCATATCAGTCGTTCTCATACGAGTCGCAAGAAGTGATTGATGTGCATCTCGCATGGTGGTATCTGTAAAATGAATTTTCTTTTCATTTTTCAACCATTGGGCAAATTTTTCAGGACCGAGTTCAGTCAACAAATCTTTTGTTCCCTTTGGAAAATCTCCCTTAGGTATAGAAGGAATTACAGGCTTCGAAAAAACCTTATTTGGTTCAATTTTCTTTACATCAGGATTTCCATTGACAATGGTTTCTCCTAAATAGTTCAATAATTTATTCGCCCTATTCTTTGTCTCTTTAATATTAAAGAGCTCAGGAGTGTCTTTAATAAAGTTTACCGTGGTCTTTCCAGAAACAAAAGTCTCATGAGCGAGAATATTGTCCAAAAATGCCATATTGGTTTCAACTCCACGAATTCTAAATTCAGAAAGCGCTCTACGCATCTTACGACAAGATCCGTCTAAGGTTCTACTGATTGCAGAAACCTTTACAAGCATGGAGTCAAAGAAAGGAGATATGGATACTCCTTGATAGATACTACCTGCATCTAAGCGAATTCCAAGACCCGAAGCAGAACGATATGTAGTTACTACTCCGTAATCTGGTTTAAAGTCATTAGCTGGGTTTTCAGTGGTAATTCTACACTGAAGTGCATAACCTGTTACGGTTACCGATTCTTGAGATGGTATTTTAATTTGCTCATCAGACAATTTATAGCCACCAGCTATAAATAATTGTGTCTTTACCAAATCGATATTGGTAATCATTTCTGTCACGGTATGTTCTACCTGAATCCTAGGGTTTACCTCTATAAAGTAAATCGATCCATCCTCATCCACTAAGAATTCGACAGTACCGATATTGTTGTAATCTACCGCCTTACAAATATCAATAGCATATTGATAGAGACTGTCTTTAGTTTCTTGAGGTAGCCCCAATGATGGAGCGTATTCGATCACCTTCTGGTATCTTCTTTGTACTGAACAATCACGTTCAAAGAGGTGAACCATATTACCATGAGTATCGGCTACGATTTGAATTTCAATATGTTTTGGATTTTCAACAAACTTTTCCAAGAAGACTGTATCATCACCAAAAGCATTGAGTGACTCTCTTCTGGATTCAGGATAAGCTTTTATGAGTTCCTCTTCTGTGCGAATCACACGCATTCCTCGACCTCCACCTCCAGAAGCTGCTTTTAGCATTAATGGATAACCTATAATTTGTGCCTCTTCTAAAGCAATTTCAAGAGTATCTAAATCCTTTTCTGAAGATCTTATAATTGGAATATTGTGCTTTTGCGCAACTTCCTTTGCCATAATTTTATCGCCAAGGGCTTTAAGAACAGTAACCTTTGGTCCGATAAAAATGATTCCATTGTCAGCACATTTTTGAGCAAATGTTGCATTTTCAGATAAAAATCCATATCCAGGATGAATTGCCTGAACACCAGATTTTAAAGCAACTCTAATAATTTCATCAATGTCCAAATAAGGCTTTAAAGGCTCAGTATCTGATCCAATTTGATAGGCTTCGTCAGCTTTATATCTGTGTAGTGAATAACGATCTTCATAAGTAAAAACCCCTACCGTCTTTACTCCAATTTCAACACATGCTCTAAAAATTCTGATGGCTATTTCACCTCTGTTGGCAACTAATACTTTTTTAATCTTCACCTTCTATATAGATTTTAAATTAACGAACAAACGCATTATCTCTCATTTGCAAATTTAATGCATAACAAGAGAACTAACTAGAGGGATGGATATTAAAATTATTTGTTTAAATAACATATTGTTATATTAATAACAATATGTATTTTTTTATAACAATATTGATCTGAAGACAAATTTTAAAACAACTGTCTATCGAACAAAGACAGGTTCAAATTCATTTTTGGTGTGTTCTGCACTGTAGTGATATCCTTCTGCATTAAACCCTAACAAATCAGATGCTGTGCTTATACTGTTTTGAGCCATATAGCGCAGCATCATGCCTCTTGCTTTCTTAGCAAAGAAGCTAATAACTTTTAACTGATCATTTTTCCAATCCTTAAATATTGGACTGTAAACTGTCGCTGATACTTTTTTTAGATCTATTGCTTTAGAATACTCGTTAGAAGCTAGATTTACAAGTATATCTTCATTTGAAAATTGAGTTTCTAAAAAAGCTGTAAGGTTCTTTTTCCAATAGTCGTATAAATTTTTAGAACTTCCTATTCTAAGAGTCGTACCCATTTCTAATCGATAGGCTTGCATTAAATCAAGTGGTCTTAATATTCCGTATTGACCTGAAAGGATATAGGTATTCTTTTGAAGGTAATCCAATTCATTTTTATTCAGATGAAAGGCATCGAGACCCTGATATACTTCTCCGCTAAAAGTGAAAATCGCTGGTCTAGCATTCTGGGGTGTAAACTGCTTTTCAAAAGCTTGATTTCGCTCCCAGTTAAGCTCGGCAAGATTATTTGAAATCCCCATGAGCTTTGATAATTGATTTGGAGTTTTCTTTCTCAATACTTCGTTTATGTTACTAGCCTTGTCTAGAAACAAAGGCATCGAATAATCTTCTGTTGGAAGACTGGTATCAAAATCGAGTGACTTAGCTGGAGAAATAATGACTTTCATAACAATAATTTAATTCAAAAATAGGAACTAAAGAAAGTCTTTCAAATCAAAAATAACTGAATCTTTCTATAGTGCCATAGAATCATTCTATACAGTACTTGAATTGGCAGCATACGATCTCCACTTATCGATACAAGCCTTCATATCATCTGGAATTTCAGAATCAAAACTCATAAACTCGCCTGTTTTTGGATGAACAAAACCAAGTGTTTTGGCGTGTAAGGCCTGTCTAGGTAATATTTTAAAGGCATTGTCTACAAACTGCTTGTATTTAGTAAAGGTAGTCCCCTTTAAAATTTGATCACCACCATAGCGCTCATCGTTAAACAACGGATGTCCAATATGTTTAAAATGGGCTCTAATCTGATGTGTTCTTCCTGTTTCCAATTCACATGATACTAGGGTCACATAACTCAAACGCTCTAAGACTTTATAATGAGTGATGGCTTCTTTTCCATAGGCACCGTCTACAAAAACATCCATTAACAATCGGTTTTTTAAATGCCTACCTATATGCCCTTCTATAGTACCACTGTCTTCCTCCACCAATCCCCATACCAAGGCGATATATTCTCTCTTTGAAGTTTTATCAGCAAATTGCTTCGAAAGATGCGTCATGGCATGTTCTGTCTTGGCCACTACTAACAAGCCTGAGGTGTCTTTGTCAATTCGATGAACCAAACCAGGTCGTTCATCTGAATTCAGTGGTAAACCTTCGATATGGTGCAATAAACCATTAATCAAGGTGCCTGAGTAATTTCCGTGACCTGGATGCACTACCATTCCAGCTGGTTTATTAACGACCATAAGCTCCTGGTCTTCGTACACAATTTCCAAAGGAATGTCTTCTGCAACTAATAGAGATTCATGTGGTGGATGTGATAGCATCACACGTACCTGATCGTTCGCTTTGACTTTGTAGTTAGACTTTACTGGTTGATCATTCACCCAGATACATCCATCCTTTGCTGCTTGTTGAATTTTATTACGAGTAGCGTGTTCAATAAAATTCATCAAAAATTTATCAACTCTAAGTGGCTCCTGCCCCTTCGATGCTGTAAAATTATAATGTTCGTGTAAATCGTCGATGTCTGGTCCTAATTCCTCCATTACATATTCTCTTCTAATTCTTCTAAATCTTCGACCTTGGTTCGACTTCCATCACCGCAAACCAATTCTATTTTTGACATTCTAGGTAACTGAGCTCCAATTGCAATCGAATCTCCCTCAAATTTAATGGCGTAAACCATGTCTTTTCCTAGAGCAGGTATGTACGTAATCGTATCGATTTGTAATCCAACTGCATTGAGTTTTGAAATGGCATTACGCTTGGTAATTTGAATAATATCTGGTATGGAAACAGATGAATACCCAGATGGATTGATGCTTACATATATTTTTCTTTTGGCTTTAACTGCTTTAAATGCCTTCGGAGACTGATCTAAGATGGCGAATTTAGGATAGCTGGGGTCGTATTTTGAGGAATCGATCACTTTAATGCTCAGCTGTTGCTCAATCATTAAGTCGGTAGCTTCACTGAGTTCCATTCCAACTAAATTTGGAACTGAAATACTCTTACCATGTCTGGTGATCAATCGCAGGAGCTGCATCAAAAGCAGTACTGCTACCACACTGATTACAAACGCTCTGAGCAACTGCTTGAAAAAGGTTTTGCTCTTTAGAAAATCTTTAAATGTTCCCATAGGGCAAATATAACAATAAGTTCAAAGTAATGAACTCAAATCATCGAGAACTAGTAGAATTACAAAAGCTTGCTTATCTTTGATATACTAGTTTAAACAGGCTTATGAAAAATATCGCTGTGATTATGGGAGGATTTACCTCCGAGTATGGTATTTCAATGATTAGTGGTTCAGTAGTCATGAAACATTTAGACCCTAAAAAATACCATCCCTACAAAATTATTATCACCAAGGACTCTTGGTATCACGAAGATGAGAACATGGAAAAATACGAGGTGAATAAATCTGATTTCTCAATCGAAATCAACAACACAAAAATTACATTTGATTGTGTCTTCAATGCGATTCACGGATCTCCTGGAGAAGACGGATTGATGCAAGCCTATTTTAAACTGATCGGTTTACCTCAAACAGCCTGTGATTTTTACCAATCAGCACTCACTTATAACAAAAGAGATTTACTGAGTGTCTTAAAGCCATATGGTATTCTATCAGCGGCTTCCTATTACCTTAATAAAGGGGATCAAATCAACACTAAAGCGATAGTAAAAAAGGTAGGTCTCCCTTGTTTTGTAAAGGCTAACAAATCTGGTTCTAGTTTTGGAATTTCAAAGGTTCATAAAGAAGAAGAGCTTCCAAGAGCTATTGAATCTTCCTTTAAAGAGGACGATGAAATTATCATTGAATCCCATTTGGATGGAATTGAAGTATCGATCGGAGTGATCACATACAATGGTGAAACCAAAGTATTGCCTGCAACTGAAATAACTACTGAAAATGATTTTTTTGATTATGCAGCTAAATACGAAGGAAAATCACACGAAATCACTCCTGCTCGCATCAGTGACACACAACTAAAAAATCTAAGAGCAACTGCAAAGAAAATTTACGAAGTATTAAAACTTAAAGGTTTTAGTAGGTCTGAGTTTATATTTCAGGGGGATGAACCTTATTTGTTAGAGGTCAACACCACTCCAGGTATGACTTCAGAGAGTTTATTACCTATGCAAGCAAGAGAGGAAGGTATTTCTCTAAATCAACTTTTTAGTTCAGCAATTGAAAATGCACTACACTAATCGTATATTTACAATATGAGTTCCAATACTGCAGTCTTTCCAGGATCATTTGATCCACTTACCCTCGGTCATGTAGACATTATACAGAGAGCACTTCCTCTATTTGAAAAACTAATTATTGCCATTGGTGTCAACTCAGAAAAAAAATCGATGTTCTCTTTAGAGGATCGAATCGCTGCCATCAAATCAACTTTTGAGGGTGAAACTAAGATTGAAGTAACTTCATACAGCGGATTAACGATTGATTTTTGCAAATCTGTCAATGCTAATTATCTGGTAAGAGGACTTAGGAATCCTGCTGACTTTGAATTTGAAAAAGCGATTGCCAATACGAATAGAGCGCTTAGCGATATCGACACTGTTTTTTTATTGACCACTTCAGGAAAATCATTTATCAGCTCTTCTATCGTCAGAGAAATTGTTAAATACAATGGTGATATCTCTAAACTGGTACCAGAAGCAGTCTTGAATTTAAAAGCACAATAAAAAAACTTATAAATTATTCCTCAAAGAGCATTCTGATGTTGGTGTAGGAATTCTCTAGTGCTTTTTTTATCTTATTAGGACCCTTCCACTTCACCTTTTCAATACCTTCCTCAACCTGTCCTACTAGTGGACCCTCGTAGTCAGTGGTCATAGCAAACCAATGAACTTCTTTGAGTCGGTATTTATCATTGCGTTTAAAAATATGATAGGTCGTTTGTAATGAGTTTTCTAAAATTAAATCTTGAACCCCTGTCTCCTCTTCAACCTCTCTTAAAGCACAGCTTTCAATAGATTCACCTGGATCTAACTTGCCCTTGGGCAAATCCCATTTTTCATTTCTAAAAATGAATAGAACTTTTCCCTTTTTATTAGTAACCACGCCCCCTGCAGCCATTTCCTTTTTGATAATCTTAGAAAATTTGTTGAGCAATTCTTCGTGATTTGGGTGATATATAAACGCTTTATCCAACTTGTTTTTACGAAGTTTTTTAACAGCCTCTAATATCGATTCCTTATTTAAAGGAAAATAAGAGTTCGATCCTATTTCAGATAGTTTATTTGTAAGAATCAATGGAGATTCATTGACAAAAACTTTATACATTTGCACTATGATTTTAAGTAAAGAAACCGCAGCAAAAACAGCCGAGCTCTTAGTGCAAATTAATGCAATTAAATTGAAACCTGAAAATCCATTTACTTGGGCTTCTGGCTGGAAATCTCCTATCTATTGCGACAATAGAATAGTACTTTCACATCCATCTGTCAGAAATGAACTCTCTAAATCGATGGCTCAGCAAATCAAGGAACTCTATCCAGAAGTTGAAGTAATCGCCGGTGTAGCTACAGGAGCCATCGGTATTGGAATGCTCGTCGCTCAACAACTGGACTTGCCTTTTGTATACGTTCGACCTGAAGCTAAATCACACGGCAGAAAAAATCAAATTGAAGGTCAATTAGATGAAAACAAAAAAGTAGTTATTGTTGAAGATTTGATCTCTACAGGAAAAAGTTCACTCAAAGCAGCTGAAGCTCTCAGAGATTCCAATGCGCAGCTGTTGGGAATGATCGCCATTTTCACCTATGGATTTAGTGCTGCAGACGATAATTTTAAAGCAGAAGCTCTGACGCTTCACACCCTGAGTGATTACGATCATCTTATCGAGCAAGCAATCGCATCAAAATACATCGATTCCGATCATTTACAAACCCTTAAACTATGGAGGCTAAGTCCTAGTACTTGGAATCAATAAATGAATTTAGAAAGCCCTAGAGTATCACTAAATAAATCAGCACAAGAAGTTTTTGAGTTTATCTCTAATCTAGAGAACTTTGAAAAACTAATGCCTGAGAATACCGACAAATTCGAACTAATCAATGAAAATCGATTTCTGTTTGCTCTCAAAGGAATGCCTGAAATTGTGCTAGAAAAAAAAGATCAAACTCCCTATTCAGAACTTGTATTGGGTGCAGCTTCAGATAAACTGCCTTTTAAACTAAAAGCGGTAATCAATGCTGTTTCTGATTCTTCTACAGAGGTTCAATTGTATTTTGAGGGTGAGTTTAACGCGATGATGGCCATGATGGTAAAAGCTCCTTTGACCAAATTCTTAAACAGCTTAATCGAGCAATTACAGTCTAATTTGAGCTGAGAAGTTGAACTTCTTTTAGATTAAAATTCAAGAGTCCTTTATCGTCAACATCAATCAAGAGTTGCCCTTTTTGATTGATTCCCTTAATAATTCCATTGGCTATCCCAATGGATTCTCCTTTAAAAAGAGACACTTTGTCTTTGCGGTACAGTTTAGATTCGTATGCTATTTTTACAAAATCATAGCCCCTATCCAATTGATGGTACCACTTGCTAAATTTTTCGAGTATTAAATGCAATAGAAAGGATCGATCCGTAGGTTTTCCGAGTATATTGATAAGGGAATTGGCCTGAGGCAATTCATCAAAATTTGTTTGATTGACATTGATGCCAATGCCAATAATTGCAGATGATATCTCCTTTCCACTCATCGTAGTTTCTATGAGTACCCCTGCTATTTTCTTAGATCCAGAGTAAATGTCATTTGGCCATTTAATAGCAATATTGGGAACTTTTAATTCTTCTAGGGCTTCCGTAATTGAAAGTGAAACAATCATGCTGATGATAAACTGCTGATCGATTGACACTCCCTCAAACTCTTTGTAAAGACTACAGGCGATGTTTTTAGCCTTTTCAGAGGTCCAATTAGAGCCCATTTGCCCCCTACCCTGAGTTTGATGATCGGTATAAACTAAAGTAAAGTCGATTAAATTTCCCTCTTGTTGATACGATTTTACAAGCGTATTGGTCGATGGGGTTTGATCGATATATATTTCTGTAGCTTTCAATACTCAAATAGCTTTAATCTTATGTTAAATTGGGTAGCTAAGTACGTGAAAAAATAATAACTTTGTAAAAATTAAAATTTTTTAATGCAAAAAGGAAAAATCAAGATTGATGATTTAATAACAACAATCATCTCAGGTATTGAAGAAGTTAAAGGATTGGAGATTAATCTCCTAGATTTAAGAGGGATTGAAAACACTGTTTGTGACTATTTTATAATCTGCAATGGTACCTCAAATACTCATGTAAATGCCATTGTTAACTCAATACAAAAAATCGTAAGCAAAACCCTTAAAGATAAGCCCTGGCACGTTGAAGGTTCAGAAAACGGAGAATGGGTTCTCTTAGATTACGTAAATGTAGTCGTACACGTATTTCAAAAAGCAACCAGAGAGTACTACGATATCGAAAGCCTATGGGGGGACGCAAAAGTCACGCACATCAGTCAGGCTTAATCTTTAAAAAACATCTATGAGCACTAATAAAAAACCAACTAATAAAAAACCTAAATTCAATATCTGGTGGATCTACACAATTGTCGTAGTTGGTCTACTGGGATTGCAAATTTTTGGTAACGATGCATTTTCTAACGTTCAAAAGACCTCAACATACGAGTTACAGCGCTTTTTGAAAGATGGAGATGTTTCTAAGATTGTTATTGTCAGCAATATCAAACAGGCAAAAGTTTACCTAAATGAAGAGGCTTTTGAAAAAGAAATACACTCTAAAGGAAGAGATAGTTCAGTATTTGTACCATCGAACCTCACTCCTGCTTATGAATTGAATTTTGGAGACTTACAAAACTTTGAAAACGCTATCAATGTAGTCATTCAAGAGAACAATTTAGAAACTGAAGTGACCTTTGAGGTGGAATCCAATGTATTTGGAGATCTTATTCTAACCATTCTACCCTTTGCCCTACTGATTGTCGTATGGATCTTTATCATGAGACGTATGGCCGGTGGCGGTGGCGGTGGCGGAGGTCAAATCTTCAATATCGGAAAATCAAAAGCGAAGCTCTTCGACGAAAAGACCGACACTAGAACATCGTTTAAAGATGTTGCAGGTTTAGAAGGTGCAAAAGAAGAGGTAGAAGAAATCGTTGAGTTCCTCAAAAATCCTAAGAAATACACTTCTCTTGGTGGTAAAATACCAAAAGGAGCTTTACTTGTAGGCCCTCCAGGAACTGGTAAAACGCTTTTAGCTAAGGCTGTTGCTGGTGAAGCAAAGGTTCCTTTCTTTTCTTTATCTGGATCTGATTTTGTTGAAATGTTTGTCGGAGTTGGTGCTTCTAGAGTACGTGATTTGTTCAAACAAGCCAAGGATAAATCTCCAGCCATCATCTTTATCGATGAAATTGATGCTATCGGTAGAGCTAGAGGAAAAAACAATATCACAGGTTCGAACGATGAGCGTGAAAACACGCTCAACCAATTACTGACAGAGATGGATGGTTTTGGAACCAACACCAATGTGATTGTATTGGCTGCAACCAACCGTGCAGATGTATTGGATACTGCCCTTATGAGAGCAGGTCGTTTTGACCGTCAAATCTATGTTGATCTTCCAGATTTAAACGAACGCAAAGAAATCTTTGAGGTCCACTTAAAACCTATTAAGATTGACGAAACTATCGAAACAGACTTTTTAGCAAGACAAACTCCAGGATTCTCTGGTGCTGATATCGCTAACATCTGTAATGAAGCAGCCTTGATTGCTGCTAGAAAAAACAAAAAGAAAGTTGGAAGACAAGATTTCTTAGACGCCGTGGATCGTATCATCGGTGGATTGGAAAAGAAAAATAAAATTATCACTCCTGCAGAAAAAGAAGCGATCGCTTTTCACGAGGCTGGACACGCTATGGTAAGTTGGTTCTTAGAACACGCTGCTCCACTTGTAAAAGTTACTATTGTACCTAGAGGTCGATCTCTCGGAGCTGCATGGTACCTTCCAGAAGAACGTCAAATTGTTAGAACTGAACAAATGCTCGATGAAATGTGTGCTACTCTAGGTGGACGTGCAGCTGAAAAGGTCATTTTTGATAAAATATCAACTGGTGCACTGAGCGACTTAGAAAAAGTTACCAAACAAGCTAGGGCAATGGTCTCTGTTTACGGATTAAACGACAAGCTTGGAAACATCACTTATTACGATTCATCAGGTCAAGACGCTTATGGTTTTACCAAACCCTATAGTGAAGAAACGGCTCAATTAATCGATCAAGAAATTTCAAAATTGATTGAATCTCAATATCAAAGAGCAATAGAGCTTATCGAAGAGAAAAAGGATAAATTAACCCTTCTCGCTAAACGATTATTGGAAAAAGAAGTTATATTTAAGGACGATTTAGAAGAAATTTTTGGCAAAAGACCCTATGAAACAGCTAAGACTGTTGAAGAGTTAAAAGCTGAAAACACTGTTGAAGAATCCGTAATTGAAAACACAGAAACGAATAGTGAGGATGTAGATCAAGAGAACAGTCCTCAAACTGAAGCATAGACTTTTGAGTATATTTAAAAAAATATTTGGCAAAAAAAGCAACGATGGATCTGATGATGATCAGGAACAGCGCGGTGCTTTTATGCCTGAAATCAAAGTCCCAGTTGATGAGAAATTCACCATTAATTTTACAAAAAATGGAGGGAAATTTCTATACTGTGTCTCTCATGAAGAAGTGAGTCAATCGCTTATGGATATCGTAGATGAAAATAATTGGCAAGAAACTCCTTTCTATTTATTTTCAAAGACTTTAAGTCCTTTTTGTAAGGCTCAAAACATCAACTATACCCATAATTGCAAAGAGTCTAATGTACTCTTTACTTCTTGTGAATACCTCATTGCACAAAACGGATCAATTCTCATTTCTGAAAATCAGATTGGAGAAATGAAATTAGACCAATTACCAAATAACATCATCGTTTACGCTACTACGAGTCAATTGTTAGACTCCATTACCGATGGATTAAAACAAATTAAAAGAATCTACAAGGAGCGTATTCCTGGTAATATTACGACTCTAAAAAACTTTAAAACAGAAGAGGAAACTAAAGAAGATTTTCTCTCCTATGGTAGTAGTGTTAAAAACCTCTATCTAATTTTATTAGAAGATTTGTAAAATGAGAGTTTTACTTAGAAGAGCCATTACGGGGGTTGTGTATGTAGGCCTCTTACTTGCGGTAGTGTTTTTAAACACCGATGCTTTTGACTTTCTATTTATGGGATTTGGATTTGCTTGTTTGTACGAGCTCAATCGCATGAATAAGATTAAGGATTACCCAATCTACTTGGCTTATCTTTTACTCTGGTGGCTCTATGTGTATTTTTTAAACAGTTCTATTGCAGTCAACATTTTACTCGCAATCACTTTAGCCGTCAATTTGTTTTTACTGTATCGTTTATTAGTAAAAGAGAGTTTTGTGTTCGATAAAACGCTGCGATTTATCATATCGCTCTTTTATATAGGAGGTGGTTTTATCTTCCTTAGAAAAGCACCCTACCAAGGTGAAGGTTTTGTAGAATTTATCATTGCTGGATTTTTCATCATTGTATGGGTCAATGATTCATTTGCATTCTTGGTGGGAAAATACTTTGGAAAAAGGCCACTATTCAAATCAGTTTCTCCTAAAAAAACTATTGAAGGAGCAATTGGAGGCGGATTGTTCGCCTTATTAGCTGCTTATGGTGTATCTCAGGTTTCTAACTATTCAAATTTTGACTCTTACCTAAGTTTAGAACAATGGTTTGGAGTTGGAATTATTGTAGTCGTTTTTGGTAACCTAGGAGATCTGATCGAGAGTAAATTTAAAAGAACAGCTCACGTTAAAGACAGCGGAGCGATACTTCCTGGTCACGGAGGGATGCTAGATCGATTAGATTCGCTTATTTTTGCAGCGCCATTCGTATATTTATTTATTAGTCTTTGTAATTATGTTTCATAAAGAGGGGTTTAAGATTATTATTGTCAGTTTTTTAATTTGTGCTGCAATTGCTGTAGCTGCTGATTATTTTTTAGCTGATTATTTTTATATAGCAAAGTTTTTACAACTTGTTGTACTCGTATTATTTTCTCTTATCCTCTACTTTTTTAGAAATCCTAAGAGAGAGGTTCAATTTAACTTAAATCACATTCTAGCTCCTGTAGACGGAAAAGTTGTGGTTATTGAAGAAGTAGAAGAACCAGAGTACTTTCAAGGAAAGAGAAAACAGATCTCCATCTTTATGTCTCCATTAAATGTTCACGTTACTCGTTATGCTTGTAGTGGAGTTGTGGAATACTCTAAATACCACCCAGGTAAATACTTAGTTGCTTGGCATCCTAAATCAAGTACAGAGAATGAACGTACTACTATAGTGGTTAAAACTCCTAAATTCGGAGATGTACTTTACAGACAAATAGCAGGTGCTGTAGCAAGACGCATTGTTAACTATGCTAAGGTTGGTGATAAAGCAATTCAGGGAGCTGATGCTGGCTTTATTAAGTTTGGATCTAGAATAGACATCTTTTTACCTCTAGATGCACTAGTAGCAGTTCAATTAGGTCAAAAGGTAGTAGGTGCTAAATCGATTATCGCTACAACGAACGACAAAGAAGAAGGTTTAGACTAAAACACTCTTAGACTTTGGAAATTCAACGGAAGTCACGTAGATCGTTCCTACTAGTGTCACAATTAGATATCCCACTAATACAGAATGAAAGGGAACAAATAGATTGTAGAGTCCTTCCCAATGCTCTAAATTTCCCAAGAGCCAAAGACCAAACCCAGTTCGAATTAATTCGATCACAAATCCACTGAATCTGAGGTCTAATAAATCACTGTATCCGTAGATACTAACCCCCAAATACAAACTAAAAAGCAGTATCTCAGAAGAACTCAAGTTTTCAAAACCATAAATCATCATTAGAAAAAGTCCCAAAACTGATACCATCTGAAAAACTGCATAGATTTGAAAATTAACAGAGGTGCGGGTATCGTATCGCTCAAATCCATATACATCTTCAATAAGGCTTAATGGATACTTTTTAGCTACATCAGCAGGTCTCCACCCTGTGGGCATCAACCAAATTCGAAGCTTGTCCCAAAACGATTGTGCTCTGTATGCATCCATAGCTAGCTGCCATAAGTGCAAGAAATTAATTCGAATAGGATTCCAGGTTCTAACGGGTTTTAATACGCCATACTGAGGAACTTCATCTTCTAGTTCTTCCTGAAAAGTTCCAAAGATGCGATCCCATACAGAGAAAATTTGTCCTAAATTCTTATCGATATATGGAGCGTTGATCGCATGGTGTACTCGGTGCTGTGAGGGGGTAATGATGATGTATTCTAAAAAACCCAATTTCCCTATATGAACTGTGTGATACCAAAACTGCAAAAAGAGATGTATGGGTGCGATAAAGGCTATAATATGGTGTGGAACCCCTAAAATCGCAGCTGGAAGTAATAATAAGGGGTAATAACGCAGTAAATCTGATATAGGCTGTCTAAGTGCACAGGCTAAATTGTAGTTTTCACTCGAGTGGTGAATAATATGATCATTCCAAAATAGATTAATACTGTGACTAATACGATGACTCCAATATCCTGCAAAATCAATAAACACAAATGCTAATGCCCATACCCACCACTGATCATCCAGTTGAAAAAGTGCTAATTTTTCAAATAAATAGGGATACGAGAGAATAATTAAACCTAGACCTAGTAGGTTCTTAATAGAATTAGTGATCCCTGAACTCAAGGAGGAAATAGTATCAACTACACTATAGGTTTGACGTTTCTTTAGAATTCCATATCCAATCTCAACAAACATGAGAAGGATAAAAAATGGAATGGCGATAAAAAGTGCCTGAGCATAAGAAGCCATAAGAATTTCATTTGCTTAAATATATGAAATTCTGTGATTTAGTTTCTTATTTTTTCAAATTAGACCTACTTAGCTTTAAGGTTTCAATCTTTGCAAGTGCATCAGCTTCTTTTTGGCGTTCTATAGCTATAACCTGCTCTGGTGCATTAGACACAAAGCGTTCATTAGAAAGTTTCTTACGTACAGAATTTAAAAATCCTTCTGTATACGATAGTTCCTTTTCAATTTTTTCTAATTCAGCCTCAACATCGATAGCATCACCAATAGGAATAAAGAATTCAGTTGACTTCACTCTAAAACTTAAGGCTGCGTCAATTGGAGCTACTGTTTTTTGAAGTGAACTCAAATTTCCCATTTTTTCAAGAACTGAATCCCATCTAGCATCATACCCAGCATCTGCCTCCATAACAAAGAGTTCTAATGTATCCTTGTTTGGAATATTCTTTTCTTTGCGAATCGTACGAATTCCAGAGATAATCTCAGTTGCAATTTCAAAAGAGGCTATCAAGTCTTGATCATAGTCTCCTCCTTCTGGCCATTGTGCTACAATCAGCGCTCCATCTTCTTGACGTTCTTTGATGTATTGCCAAACCTCTTCAGTTAAAAATGGCATAAATGGATGTAACAGCTTTAAATTTCCTTCGAGTAGCTCAACTATAGCATCATAGGTCTTTTTATCGATTGGCTGCTGATATGCAGGTTTCACAAGTTCCAATAACCAAGATGAATAATCATCCCAGATGAGCTTGTAAGTAGCCATCAGTGCATCTGATATTCTGTATTTAGAATAGTGATCTTCGATCTGTTCCAAGGTTTGATTAAACTTGGCCTTGTACCATTCAATCGCTAAGGCTGCGGCCTCAGGTTGAGGAATTTGGTCATCTACCTCCCAAGATTGAACCAATCTAAATCCATTCCAAATTTTATTTGCAAAATTCTTTCCTTGATTACAAAGACTCTCATCGAACATCAAATCATTACCCGCTGCAGAACTGAGGAGTAATCCAACTCTAACTCCATCTGCTCCGTAATCCTCGATGAGTTTTAAAGCATCTGGTGAATTTCCGAGAGACTTCGACATTTTTCTTCGCTGCGAATCACGAACAAGTCCTGTCAAATACACATTAGAGAATGGTTTTTCACCTTTAAACTCATATCCAGCGATAATCATTCGAATCACCCAAAAGAATAAAATATCTGGTCCTGTTACCAAATCATTAGTAGGATAGTAATAGTTAAATTCTTTATTGTCAGGTTCGAGTATTCCATTGAATACACTCATAGGCCATAACCATGAAGAAAACCAAGTGTCGAGAACATCTGCATCTTGTCTGAGGTCCGAAGCCTTTAAGTCATTGTTCGATGATTTTGCTCTAGCGAGCTCTAAGGCCTTTTCAGCAGTTTGAGCAACCACAAAATCATCCTGTCCATCTCCGTAATAGTATGCCGGAATCTGTTGGCCCCACCAGAGTTGCCTAGAGATATTCCAATCGCGAATATTCTCTACCCAGTTGCGATAGGTGTTGTTAAATTTGGAAGGGAAGAGTTTTACTTCCTCGTCTTTCAATACAGCATCTATAGCTGGTTTTACCAGATCTTCCATTCTTAAGAACCACTGATCAGAAAGCCTAGGCTCAATAACTGCCTTGGTGCGTTCAGAGGTTCCTACCTTGTGTATGTGAGACTCTTTCTTGATTAAAACTCCCAATTCTTCGAGCCTCAGAGCAACTGCCTTTCGAGCTTCAAAACGATCCATCCCCTCAAATTCTAATCCAAAGCTATTTAAAGTAGCATCTGCATTAAAGATATCTATGGTTTCTAATTGATGTTTTTGTCCAATACCGTAATCGTTAATATCATGAGCAGGAGTAATTTTTAAACATCCTGTTCCAAATTCCATATCTACATACTCATCCTCAATGATTGGAATTTCTCGATTTGCAATTGGAACGATTACCTTCTTTCCTTTTAGTTTTGAATAACGCTCATCTTGTGGGTGAATACATATAGCAGTATCACCAAGAATTGTCTCTGGACGAGTCGTTGCAATGGTGATCGTCTCATTAGAATCTACTATTTGATAAGCAACATAGTACAAATTACCTTGCTTTTCTTCATAGATTACCTCTTCGTCAGAAAGCGTTGTCAAGGCCTGGGGATCCCAGTTAACCATTCGATATCCTCTGTATATTTGTCCCTTGTTAAACAAGTCAACAAACACTTCAATTACCGAATCAGACATATGTTGATCCATGGTAAAAGCGGTGCGATCCCAATCACAAGAACATCCCAACTTTTTGAGTTGTTCAAGAATTACGCCTCCGTATTCTTCCTTCCACTGCCATGCGTGTTTTAAAAATTCTTCTCTAGTAAGATCAGACTTTTCAACTCCTTGTTCTTTTAATCGAGCTACAACCTTTGCTTCTGTAGCAATAGATGCGTGATCCGTACCAGGAACCCAACATGCATTGAGTCCTTTTAAACGCGCGCGTCGAATCAGTACATCTTGAATCGTGTTGTTAAGCATATGTCCCATATGGAGAACTCCGGTAACATTTGGTGGTGGAATTACAATTGTATAGGGAGTTCGTTCATCTGGAGTTGAATGAAAATAATTGTTTTTCATCCAGTAATCGTACCACTTCTGCTCTGATTCTTGAGGGTTGTATTTCGATGGAATATTCATAGGTAATTTATATAGCTGCAAAAATAGAAAAATGAACTACAATTTCCCTCCAAAATGATGCTTAACAATAAGATCTGTGCAATATTTATTTAAATTCATCACATTTTTTTTAAATCTTAAAGATTTTTAACGTGATTTTCTAATTATAAAAATCGCTTAGCTTGTTGAATTTGTTAACTTTGCGCTTGATTATTAATAGGTTTAGTTATGAAAAAACTCATTTTACTTATAGGATTTGCCCTTGTGGCTTTTACTGCTAATGCCCAACAAGCCAAAATTGAATTTCAAAAGGATACTATTGACTATGGAATTATCAAAAAAGGCGCTGACGGTGCACGTGCATTCACCTTTACCAATACTGGTGATGCCCCATTAGTGATTACTGGAGTAAGATCGAGTTGTGGATGCACTGTACCTGAAAAGCCAAAAGACCCTATTCTACCTGGAAAAGAAGGAGTGATCAAAGTAAAGTATGACACCAACAGAGTAGGACCGTTTTTTAAGACTACATGGGTGAGTTCAAATGCGGGAGAAACTAAAAAAATAATTATCAAAGGAAGGGTTGAGTAAGTTCAACCATTAAAATATTTATGCCTAAAATATCTACTAAAGGGTCACATATGCCCGAATCTCCGATTCGAAAATTAGTACCCTATGCTGATCGTGCTAAAGAGAATGGAATCGAAGTGATTCACCTCAATATTGGTCAACCTGATATTCCAACACCTAAAGTAGCACTAGATGCTGTAAAAAATAACACCATAGATGTGTTATCCTACAGTAAAACTGAAGGCTCTGTAAGTCTTCGTCAAAAATTTGCTGATTATTACAAAAAACACCAAGTTGACTTGGATCCAAGTGATATCATTATCACTACAGGAGGATCTGAAGCACTGACTTTTACTATTGGGTCGATAGCTGATCCAGGTGACGAACTTTTAGTTCCTGAACCATTTTACGCCAATTACTACGGTTATACAACCTTGAACTTGGTAAATTTAGTTCCAATCACTACCTCAATCGACGACAATTTTAAAATGCCGAGTATTAAGTATTTGGAGCGTTTTTTACGACCCAAAACTAAGGCGATTTTAATTTGCAACCCTGGCAATCCAACAGGCTATCTCTATACAAGAGAGGAACTAGAAGAACTCGTAGCATTTGCAAACGAGCACGATCTCTTTTTAGTAGTCGATGAGGTGTATCGTGAATTTGTTTACAACGGTCACAAACATCACTCAATTCTCAGTATTAAAGGAAGTGAAAAATGTGCGATTTTAATCGATTCTGTTTCCAAACGATACAGTATGTGTGGAGCTCGTGTAGGATGTATTGTCTCAAAAAATAAAGAGGTGATTCACACAGCGATGAAATTTGCTCAATGCAGACTCTCCCCTCCTTCTTATGCGCAACTTGCTACAGAATCTGTTTTAGATATTGAAGATTCTTACTACGAAGAAATTCAACAGGAATACGAAAAAAGAAGAAATATTCTCATAGAGGAATTGGAAAGGATACCCGATATTAAGGTGGGTATTCCTAACGGAGCTTTTTACTGTGTAGTGGAACTTCCAATCTATGACGCTGATCATTTTGCACAGTGGATGTTAGAACATTTCAACCTCAACAATAAAACGGTCATGGTTGCCCCTGCTGCTGGTTTCTATTCTACCCATGGACTGGGTCGAAATCAAATTCGCATCGCTTATGTTCTTGAAGAAAACAAGCTTAGAGAAGCAATGCGTATCTTAGCTAAAGGATTAGAAACCTACAGAACCTTGTGAACCTAAAAGAGAACATATCGTTAAAAGAACTCAATAGCTTTGGAATCGATGTAAAGGCTTCCAATTACCTTTATGTTCAAACGATAGACACTCTAAAAGAAGTACTCGCTCAAGATCGATTTAAAGACCCCTTTATATTAAGTGGAGGATCCAATCTCCTCTTGATGAATGATTTGGATCGATTGGTGATTCATATGGGACTCAAAGGAATTGAAGTTTTAGATGAAACCAATGATGAAGTCTTTGTCAAAGCAATGGCTGGTGAAGTATGGCATGAGTTTGTTCTTTGGTGTATAGAACACCACTATGGTGGCCTTGAAAATCTTTCACTCATTCCTGGCTATGTAGGATCTGCCCCTATTCAAAACATTGGTGCCTATGGAGTAGAACAAGGAGCTTGTTTTCACTCTTGTGAAGTACTCGACAGAGAAACCAATGAGCTAGTAACACTATCCAAAAAAGATTGTGAATTTGAGTATAGAGATTCTATCTTTAAATCGAAATACCAAAATCGATACATCATCACTTCGGTGATTTATAAGCTTCAAAAAACCAATCACAAACTCCATATTGATTACGGAGCAATTCAATCAGTTCTAAAAGAAAAAAACATTCAAAGTCCTAGTATTAGAGATGTGTCTGAAGCTGTTATTCAAATCAGATCTGAAAAACTTCCCAATCCAAAAGAGCTAGGAAATTCAGGAAGTTTTTTTAAGAATCCCATCATCGATAAACAAAAGTTAGTGTTACTTCAAGAGTCCTATCCAGACATTCCTCATTACACTCAAGAAAACAATCAGGTCAAGCTAGCAGCTGGATGGCTAATTGAAAAAGCGGGTTTTAAAGGTCAAAGAAATGGCAATGTTGGTTCTCATCACAAACAAGCACTCGTTCTTGTCAATCATGCAAATGCCACTGGACAGGAAGTCTATGAATTTGCGATGGAGATCATCAAAAAGGTCCAAGAACAATTTGGAATTACTCTTGAACCTGAGGTTAGAATTATCAAATAACCCTTTCATTTTACCGCTCCATTTCACTACACTCATTCCAATCTTTTTTTGTAATTTTGTACAAATTTTTCAACTATGAAATTAGCCTTATTGACAATTGGCATTTTAGCACTGGCTTTTGCCGGAATAGCAATCAAAATATGGGGTAAGAAAGACGGTAAATTCGCAGGAACCTGTGCGAGTCAATCCCCTTTCTTGAACAAAGAAGGAGCTACCTGTGGTTACTGTGGTAAGATTCCTGATCATCAATGTGAACGAAAGGCTGAGGCTTAAGTGAGAGAGGATCAACTTCTACATACCATCGAGGCTGCAAAAAAAGGTGATCAACTCGCCTTTAGTACCCTTTTAGATATCTATTGGAAGGACGTATTTAATTTTCAGAATCAGTTTCAAAATGAAAATGACGCTGAAGATATTTGCATTGAAACCTTTTCTAAAGCCTTCGATAATATTGAGAAATTTGATTCTAACTACAATTTTAAGACCTGGCTCATCACCATTTCTAAGAATATTCGAATCGATCTTCTTAGAAAACACAAAAATACACCGACAAATAACTCTATTGAAGAGGACTTTGTCGCACAAAATGTAGTCGATGAAGCTCCAAGTGCAGAAGATGATTTGATCAAAGAGCAGCAACTAGATACACTGCTTAGACACATCAATCACTTAAAACCTCATTACAGAGAAATTATCAATTTGAGATATTTTCAACAAATGAGATATGCTGCTATTGCTGATCAACTCAATCAACCTTTAAATTCTATAAAGGTAAAACTCTTAAGAGCAAAGAAATTACTTGCTCAGAGCATACAATCTGAAAACGATACCGATTAAAAAGCAATTATGTCTGAAACTATCACAACAAGTGAAGAGCCTAAAAAAGTTGGTAAACCAAAATGGTTAAGAGTTAAGCTTCCAACTGGAAAAAAATACACTCAACTAAGAGGACTAGTCGATAAATACGATTTGCATACCATATGTACCTCCGGTTCTTGCCCGAATATGGGAGAATGCTGGGGTGAAGGCACCGCCACCTTTATGATTCTTGGAAATATCTGTACGCGTTCCTGTGGTTTTTGTGGCGTAAAGACTGGAAGACCTGATCAAGTTGATTGGGAAGAGCCTGAAAAGGTTGCTCAGTCGATTAAGATCATGAACATCAAGCATGCGGTGATTACCTCTGTAGATCGCGATGATTTAAAAGATGGAGGTTCAATTATATGGGCTGAAACCGTTCAAGCGATTCGAAGACTAAACCCCAATACTACACTTGAGACTCTTATTCCAGATTTTCAAGGCAACCACAAGCAAATTGATCGCATAGTAAAAGTTGCTCCTGAGGTTGTTTCTCACAATATGGAAACCGTTCGAAGATTGACACGCTCCGTTCGTATTCAGGCACAGTATGATCGTTCTCTTGAAGTTCTCCGTTACTTAAAAGATCAAGGAATTAATCGAACTAAATCTGGAATCATGCTAGGTCTTGGTGAAACAGAGCAGGAAGTTATTGAAACTATGAAAGATCTTAGGGATGCCAAAGTAGATATCGTAACCATCGGTCAGTATCTTCAACCTTCAAAGAAACACTTACCTGTATTGGAATTCATTACTCCAGAACAGTTTAAGAAATACGAGGAAATAGGATTAGAAATGGGCTTTAGACATGTAGAGAGTTCTGCCTTAGTTCGATCTTCCTACAAGGCTCAAAAGCATATGACCTAGGAATTCAATAGTTGATCAAGGGAATTAAAAAACGAATCTTCTTGTTCTATCTGATGTTGAATTCCTAAATAATACAAGTAGTCACACCTACCTTTTAGTTTGACAAAATCTTTTTGAGTAGTCAAAATAACATCTGCATTATGACAAATCTGTTCAACATCATTTTCAGTGTATTGGTGATGATCCTTAAAGTCAAAATGAGTCACCTCAATTCCTTTTTGAACTAAATAATCAAGAAGTGGTCTTGGATTCGCAATCCCCGTAACCAAATTCACCTTTAAATCTTTCAATTCCTCTATAGAAAGTGTGCTTGCTTCTCCAATACAATGATCAGCGTATTCTATATGTGCAAAATAAACAGGTTTAACAGCTGAAAAACGCGATTTAAACTCACTTTTATCCGTTAAACACACCTGCTTGGGAGCCTTTGTAACCACAAGCATATCTGCTCTTTTGACACTGATTCTATGATCTCTTAGTGTACCTAAAGGCAAATAATGATCCTTATAATAAGGCTTTGAATAAGTTGTTAAGAGAATATTGACCTTTGCTTTAAGACTTCGATGTTGAAAGGCATCATCTAAGAGTACTAAGTCAGGCTTTATTTGAGATTCAATATACCGCATCCCCTTTACTCTAGATTCTGAAACCACCAGTTCGATTTCAGGATGCATATCGAGAAGTTGCTTGGGCTCATCTCCTATTTGTAGTGCTGTAGAATTGCTATTGGCGTGAATCAGCCCCTTTGATTTTCTTCCATAGCCTCTAGAGAGGACAACAACCTTCTTATTCTGAAAATGATTGATCAACAAATCAATCATAGGGGTTTTTCCGGTTCCTCCTAGCGAGATATTACCCACACAAATTGTAGGGATTATAAAACTGTGACTTTTATACAATCCCCAATCATAAAACTTATTGCGAAAAAACACCACAAAAGCGTATTTTAAAGACAGAGGAAATAATAATACAGTTCTTAGATTCATATGACGAAATTATAATAATTATATTTGTTATACCTAAAAAAGTAAGCATGATTGTAAAAGAAGTATGTCAGGTCTTAGAAGAGTTAGCTCCCTTAGCTTATGCAGAGGATTTTGACAATGTTGGGCTTTTAGTTGGAGATTACCAAGAAGAGGTCAGTGGGATTCTAGTTACTTTAGACACCTTAGAGGCGGTTGTAGATGAAGCTATTGAAAAAAATTGCAACCTCATCGTCAGCTTTCACCCCATTATTTTTGGAGGTTTAAAACAACTTACCCCCTCTGATTACGTCTCTAAAACTGTCATTAAAGCAATCAAGAACAATATAGCTATCTACAGCATGCACACAGCTTTAGACAATGTAAATGACGGAGTGAATGCTGCTATTGCTCAAAAACTCAAACTCAAAGACGTAAAGGTGTTGATCCCAAAAACGGGGCTGATCAAAAAATTGAGCACTTATATTCCAAAAGAAAGTGTTGAAACTGTAAAGTCATCACTATACGAAGCCGGTGCAGGGACTATCGGAAATTATCAAAACTGCAGCTTTAGCTCTGAGGGTCAAGGAGAATTTACTCCTCTTGAAGGTTCTAATCCTACTTTTGGCAATCACAATCAATCTGAAAAAGTCGATGAAGTCCAACTTCAATTAGTATATACTGCTGATAAAGAAGCCTCTGTGATCCACGCATTAAACGAATCTCACCCCTATGAAACTGTTGCATACGATATTGTCACTCTTGACAATTCACACGGGGAAGTGGGAATGGGTCGCATCGGAATCTTAGAAAAACCGGTTAATGAACATCAATTCTTGTCGAAGCTCAAAGGAAAATTCGGAATTGAAGTCATCAAACACTCTGCCTATACCGATAAAATGATCTCTAAAGTAGCAGTATTAGGAGGTTCAGGAGCCTTTGCAATAGAGGCTGCCAAAAGAGCGGGAGCAGATGCCTTTGTGACTGCAGATCTTAAATATCACGATTATTTTAAAGCTGAAGGAAGCATTCTTTTAGCAGATATTGGACATTTTGAGAGTGAACAGTTTACAAAAAACCTTTTAGTTGAGTATCTTACAAAAAAAATTCCTAATTTTGCACCCTCTCTATCAGAGACCCTAACTAATCCAGTTAAGTATTACTAAATATGGCAAAAAATAAAGATGTTACAGTTGAAGAAAAGTTAAGATCACTGTACGATTTGCAACTTATCGATTCGAGAATAGACGAAATCAGAAATGTTCGTGGAGAACTTCCTTTAGAAGTTGAAGATCTTGAAGACGAAGTAGCAGGATTAAAAACTAGATTGGATAAATTAAATTCTGATTTAGAAACTTTAAAAGTTGAGATTTCTAATAAGAAGAATTTAATTGATGATTCAAAAGCTGCTATCAAGAAATATGCTGAGCAGCAAAAGAACGTAAGAAACAACAGAGAGTACAATTCTCTGTCTAAAGAGATTGAATTCCAAGAATTAGAAATCGAATTAGCTGAAAAGAACATCAAAGAGTTCAAGGCTCAAATCGAACACAAAAAAGAAGCTATTGAACAAGCTAAGGAGCGTCTTTCTAACAGAGAGGAGCACTTAGGTCACAAAAAAAGTGAACTTAATAGTATTTTAGCTGAAACTGAAAAAGAAGAAGCTGAACTTCTTAAGAAATCTGAAGAATTTCAAGCTAAAATCGAAGATCGTTTAATCAATGCTTACCAAAGAATTAGAACCAAAACCAGAAATGGTTTAGCAGTAGTAGCAATCGAAAGAGGTGCTTCTGGAGGTTCATTCTTCACCATTCCGCCACAGGTTCAAGTAGAAATCGCTTCTAGAAAGAAAATCATCACTGATGAGCATTCAGGAAGAATTCTTGTTGATCCACTATTAGCTGAAGAAGAGCAAGAAAAAATGCACAAATTATTCGATAAGATTTAATCGAAGATTTAGAATATAAAAAAGCCTCTTAATAATTTTTAAGAGGCTTTTTTTATGTTCAATAAAACTGAATATTATTCCTTTACACCATCTACAATTCCGTATTCAATTGATTCCTGAGCATTCATCCAATAGTCTCTATCAAAATCTTTGAGAACTTTGTCCACTGTTTGACTACAGTTAGTCGCTAGTATTTCTGCACTAAGTGTTCTTGTTTTGATAATCTCTCTAGCTTGGATTTCAATATTCGATGCCTGACCTCTAGCTCCTCCACTTGGCTGATGGATCATTACCTGTGCATGAGGCTCTATAAATCTTCTTCCCTTCTCACCTGCTGATAACAAGATAGAAGCCATAGAAGCTGCTAAACCAGAACACACCGTTGAAACAGGACTCTTAAGAGACTTTAGGGTATCGTAAATCGCAAAACCTGAGGTCACATAACCTCCTGGAGAATTAATGATCAATTGTATTTCATCATTAGAAATCAAATCCAAATACAAAAGACGATCAATTACGTGTTTTGCCGAATGGTCATCTACCTGTCCCCAGAGAAATACTTTGCGCTCTTCGAGTAATTTCTCATCTATTTTTTCTTGAATTTTTCCTTTTGCTTTACTCATTGGTACTTATTTTATCTATTTCAAATATACTACTATATAGTTTTCTATAAAATCTTTTAGCTAAGAATAAAAATCACTAATTAATCCTTAAAGTCTATATTTGTATTTGTTAAAATCGACTATGAATTCACTTGTAGCTATTCTCAAGAACAGAACCTATTTTTCAGTAGCATACGTATTTACCACACTGAACATTCTCTACGGAACTTGGGCTATTTACATTCCCTATATCAAGGAACAACTCGATTTAAATAAGGCTGAGCTAGGAATAGCCCTTTTTGCCTTTGCATTGGGGATTTTTAGCATTATGGGGTTTGTACCTAAAATCATATCTCTATTTGGAAGCGGTAAAGCAACCAAAATAAGCGTTTTAATACTTCCTCTGCTCTATATGCTGCCCTTTGTAGTAGGTTCTCTAACAGCTCTCTTCATTGCGCTTTTTGCTATGGGAGTTGTTCAAGGGATACTCGATATTTCGATGAATAATTTAGTGACCATCATCGAAAAAAAAGATCAAATCAACCTTATGTCAGCCATGCATGGATTTTTTAGTCTGGGAGGGGCACTCTCGGGTTTAGGAACTTTTGCAATTACTAGCTTAAACAATCCTGTTCTACATATTTCTATAGCCACATTATTGTCAATAGGAATCAACTTCTGGCTTTCAAAGCAGTACAGCAGTCTTAGTGGAGAGGCCGAATCAAAAGAAAAAATTGATTGGTCCTACATTAAAACCATACTATTATTAGGATTGATCTCTTTTGTAATTATGGGTTCAGAAGGAGCGATAGCTGATTGGAGTGGACTCTACCTCAAAGATATTACCCTTGCTCCAACAGTGCTATTTGGAGCAGGATTTCTAGGATTTTCAATAGCGATGACCATTGGTCGATTTTTTGGTGATGGAATCAGTCAAAAAATAGGATCGGTACGCGTATTAGTTCTCGGCGCACTAGTTGCCTGTATAGGCTATACACTGGTACTTGTAAACGATCTATACATAAGTATCAGTGGCTTTGGACTCATAGGACTTGGATTCTCCGTAATGGTTCCTGAACTCTTTAGAATCACTGGTAGAACTTCAAAAATAGATGCAGCAAAAGCACTGACTATTGTAGCAGGCTTTGGATATAGCGGATTTTTAATAGGCCCTGTCATTCTCGGTCTTACCGCTGAACAATTTGGATTAGAATACAGCTTTTACGGTTTACTGAGCTCTTGTATCTTTGTAGTTATTCTAAGTAGTTATTTGCTGATTAAAACCCCTAAAACTGTCTAGATGCATTTTTTACCTGAACTCATTGAATCCTATATCGTAGAGCACTCCCAAAAGGAACCAGAACTCTTGAGTGAACTCAGTCGAGAAACACATCTCAAAGTGATTCAACCCAGAATGATCACCGGTCATTTTCAAGGAAGGGTTCTCAGTTTGTTTTCAAAACTCATCAATCCGAAGTATATTCTAGAAATTGGGACCTACACAGGGTATTCTGCGCTTTGTTTAGCAGAAGGTCTACAAAAAGAAGGTGAATTACACACGATCGATGTCAATCCAGAACTGGAGTCTATTCAAAATAAATACTTTAATAAAAGTTCTTTTCGAAATCAAATTCATCAGTATATTGGAGATGCAGTTGAACTAATTCCCAATTTTGATAGGGTGTTTGATTTAGTATTTATCGATGCTGAAAAAAAGCAATACGACGCTTATTTTGAAGCGGTATTGAAGAAGTCAAAATCAGGAACAGTGATACTTTCAGACAATGTGCTTTGGACTGGCAAAGTAGTAGAGCCTTTAAGTCCCAAAGATAAAACGACAAAAGCTTTGTTGGATTTTAATAAGAAATTAGCGACAGATCCTCGAGTTGAAACAGTTTTATTACCCATTAGAGATGGGTTAACCATGAGTAGAGTGATCTAGAATTTTCTTCTGATAGATCCCGTTAAATCGTCTAAACCATCTTTAACCTCGTCTATTTCCTTTTTGATGTCTTTGGTTACAGAGGTATCTACTCCGTGCTTATCGGCACTTTTGTAAATTTCTCTTTTGATATCCTCAGAGGCATCTTTAAGTTGTCTCATACCCTTTCCAAGACCTCTTGCAATATCAGGAATCTTATCAGCACCAAATACCATGACCACAATGAACATGATAAAGAAGATTTCTGCACCAGAAATAAATAGAATACTGTTTAACATCATAGGGCAAAGATAAAAAGAAAGCGATGCATTTGCACCGCTTTCATTAAAAAATATAATCTAGAATTATCCTTTCATATTTTCTTTGAATTCATCAAATTCAGATTTGATTTCTTCTTTTGGCCAACTGTTGTTGGTAGTATCAATATCAGCAGTTTCTGCTTTTGGATCTACTACAATACTTACGATTTCTTTGTCAGAAGATACCACTCGTTTTACTTCTTGGTCGTTTTTTCTCCAAATTTCAGCAGGATAGGTCACATCTTCTGTAGTACCATCTGCGTAGGTATAAGAAACGATTAGTGGCATTGGTATTCCACCTGGTTTTTCAAAAGTAATCTCATAGAAGAACTTAGGTTCTTTTACAGCAGCTCTTTCCTCAGCAGTCATATTATCCATCATATACTCCTTAAGTGTTTGAGAAGTTTCAGATGGAGCCTTTCCTTTGAGATCTTCATTGTAGTCTTCTGAACCTTCTTCAGCTAAATACACTAAAGGAGGTAAATCAGCCTCTGTAAGATTGCGCTCTGCCATGTATTCTTTCATAGCCTTTGTTGGCTCGTTACTTACATAGTATTTTTTAACACCTTTCACTCCTATATCAACATAGTCAGTTGTATAGAACCATCCTCTCCAGAAATAATCTAAATCCACTGCAGAAGCATCTTCCATCGTCCTGAAAAAGTCTTCAGGGGTTGGGTGTTTAAACTTCCAACGCTGCGCATAAGTTTTAAACGCCTTGTCAAATAGTTCTCTGCCCATTACTGTTTCTCTTAGGATGTTTAATGCAGTAGCTGGTTTTGCATAGGCATTTGGTCCTAATTGATATACGTTCTCTGGATTCGACATAATAGGAGCGATAAAACTTTGATCTCCTTTCATATAAGGTACAATTTTTGAAGGGTCTCCTCTTCGCGATGGATACTTTTCATTTGGAGCGATGATCTCTGGATAAGTTTCACCAAAATCTTGCTCTGCTAAATACTGCATAAAGGTATCCAATCCTTCATCCATCCATCCCCACTGACGCTCGTCTGAGTTGACAATCATCGGGAAAAAGTTGTGTCCTACCTCGTGAATAATAACACTCATCATACCGTACTTGGTACGATCCGAATAGGTACCATCTTCATTAGGACGTCCGTAGTTCCAGCATATCATTGGATATTCCATTCCTTGGTTCTTCGCGTGAACTGAAATCGCCTTAGGATACGGATAGTCAAAAGTGTATTTAGAATACGATTTTAAAGTAGAGGCTACAACCTTTGTAGACCAATCTTCCCAAAGTGGATTTCCTTCTTTTGGGTACATGGAAACAGCCATCACATCTCTATTTCCAATTTTTACAGCCATCATATCCCAGATGAATTTTCGAGAAGATGCAAACGCAAAATCTCTTACATTTTGAGCCTTGAATTCCCAAGTCTTTGTTTTTGAGGGCGGATTGTCTGAAGTGTGAGCCGCCTCTTTTGCCTCAACTTCGGCTTGAGTGACGATCATCACAGGTTCAGAATAAGACTTGCTAGCCTGTTCGTAACGACTCATCATTTCTCTTGAAAAGACTTGCTTTCTATTTTGAAGTTCACCAGTTCCATCAACAATGTGATCTTCAGGAACAGTAATACTTACTTCGTAGTCTCCAAAGGTCAAAGCAAACTCACCTGATCCCCAAAATTGATGGTTTTGCCATCCTTCCACATCGCTGTAAACAGCCATTCTTGGAAAGAATTGAGCAATCACATAAGCTCTGTTACCATCTTTAGCGAAGTACTCATAACCAGAACGCGCTCTGTTAACAGTGTGATCTGGAATATTGTACCACCACTTAATATTAAAACTTACTGATTCCCCAGAAGCCAATGGTCTGTAGAGATCAATACGCATCATCGTTTGATTGATAGTGTGCCTCATAGGAGCTCCACGCTCATCTGTTACTGACAAAATATTAAATCCACCATCAAATGGATCGGTCATATAAGATGATGCAAAAGCTGAAGCTTGTTGTGCTAAAGGAACACCACTACCATTTCTAAGAGGTGCCTTAGAATCCTTAGCTCTAACGTTTTGATCGAGTTGAAGCCATAAAAACTCTAATGCATCCGGAGAATTATTGATATAGGTTATCGTTTCTTCTCCATCGATTCTCGCATTCTTGTCATCGAGAACAATATTCATTTTGTAATTAGCCTGTTGTTGGTAATAATCAGGACCTGGAGCACCAGAAGCAGATCTATATGTGTTTGGCGAAGAAAACTCTTGATACAACTGCCTGAATTTACTTTGATTCTCATGTCCTCCTTCTCTTTGTGGAGTTTCTTCTTGGGCAGAAACTACCATAGAAACACTGATAAAAAGAAGTGAAAATAGTTTGTTAAGTCGTTTCATTAGTACGGGTTTATAATTTTTGTTGAAAATAGTTAATTAATTCGTTTAAAAGAAGGTTTTGTTAAAAATTTAACTGACCTGAAGGTCGTTCACGAATAAGCATCAAACTCTTTTTTTTGCCTTTGAGTTGAAGGTGTACAATGTTTTGCTGCTCTTCAAATAAATCCATCAAGACTTCATTCTGTACTTCAATTGATTTTAAACTCTCTAGCTCTTTAAAATCAGCCTCCATAAAGAATACCAATTGATCGTTATCGACCTTGTGTCCTAAAATATTGTATTCCAATACAGCTCCATTTATTTTTAAAAGTAATTTTGTCTTGAGGTATTTTTCAATATAGTATTGTGCCATTTGATCCTCAAACTCTGTGGTAAGCTTGGAATCGATTTCATATCGAGACAAGAGCACCGCATCTAAATCATCGATAAAAATTCTGCTGACAACACGCAGTTTTTGATCGGATTCTGAGTAGGTAATCTCAGAAACACTAAGATAAAACTTATGTAAAGCACTAAATGACATTAACACTAGGGTTAATGACACAAGCACCCATTTATAAAATCTATTGTACTTCATACTCAATTTAAATTATTTAGATCTCTGTACTGCTCGCTCTTTTCTCTAAGAATTTCCCAAATTCTAAATTTGTCCTTGATTTGTGCGTAATAGTTAAACTCTGGATCAGTTTCACAATAAAACATAAAATCGAGAATCTTCTCTTGGTCGATCTTTAAATGGTTGACAAACAAAGAATCCGGATAATAATACCGTACCTGCAAGGTACGCTGATTCTTTAAATCAACAGCTACAATTTTTTTAAGCTTTTTAGTTCTTCCAGTTATCGCATTGAGAATAGGATTTACAGGTAAAATACCGCCACCGGTGGTAGCCTCGTGTAAAATACGCTGTGATTTTCTCATAGGAATCGCATTGGCGTTGGGCAATCCGAGAGAAAACTCACTGACTTGGTCTTCTGCTCTGATTGCTTCCATATCCACAAATAAATCACCTGATAAATTATAAGGCATTACAACCACCTCATTTAAAGCCACAACTTCAGCTTCCAATTCTACTGCAATCGAAAATTTATTGTAAGTCTCAGAGTCGATAATTAATTGCTTTGTTAGATAACCAACTCCTCTTATAATCAAAGTATCATTGAGTTTTGAACTAATACTAAAATATCCATTTGAATTACTGATGGTTGCTAATTGGCTAGTTTTATTAATAATGTGTATTCCACTTACTTCACCCGATAAAGAATTCAAAACTCCGTTAATTTTCTTAAAGCCTGATTCTTGAGCACTGAGTTGAATACTGAGCACTAATAAAATAAGAGTCCAAAAATTACTATTCATTGTTTTGACTTAAGTAGGCCTGAGATTGCTCTACTAAAAACTGAAGCAGTTCAAATTCATTTTTCTTCAACATCAGTGATTTTTCTGGAGATTGAGCATCACAAAATCCTAAGAAATCATCAATCATATCTACTGATAAATACAAATTATCTACAAAAAACTGATCGTCGTAAACCGCTCTTAAAACATCAGAAAGCTTGAAGTTCGGACGATTCTCGTCAGCATTTTCCTTAAAGATTGCCTTAAAAATATTTACAAAATTTATTCCGTTTTTCATCCCCCTTAAATACATGGGTTGAGCGATGTTTTCTACCTCCGTTCCACGATCAATTTCATAGACATATTGTTTAAATTCTTCGTTTTTAAGTTCCAAGAACTTCGCTCTGTTTTCAGGAGAAATAACCACTTCATCGAGAACGTTTACCTTTTCATTAACTTCGACAACAATACGATTGTTATCAATGATTTCTTTTGTAATGATAAGGTGTTTTAGTTCGTAATTTAAAGCCATGAACACCAATTCGTCTCCTAATGCTACATCAATTCTAAATCGACCATTTTGATCAGTAATGGTAAATTCTTCTGAAGTGGTATTAATGACCTGTTCATCCACTACATTACTGGATCGATACAGTACCTGTCCCATAATGGGTTTACGATCCACTTCTTGAGCAAAAAGAATCGTTGAAAACAAGAAAAGACTTAAAAAGAGTGATTTAAATTTCATGGGATCTTGATTTGTTCTTTAAATTTACGAATTCCAATTGGTAAAATAAATTCAAAACAGTAGAAATCGCTAGCAATAAAACACTAAACTTTTGTTAATTTGTCTCTATGAAAAATCTCCTTTTAGCTTCCACAAGTACCTTATACGGTGAAAAACACTTGGAATACCTTCTCGATGATTTAAAAATCTTTTTCAAAGAAGTCAATGAATTGTGTTTTATACCTTTTGCTAGACCTGGAGCAATTAGTTGGGATCATTACACAAGACATGTTGCTCAGTCTTTTGCTAAAATTGGAATTACAGTAAAGGGTATACACGAGTATCTAGACCCAAAGAAGGCCCTGTTAACTGCTCAAGGAATCTTTACTGGAGGCGGAAATACTTTTGTGCTAGTTAAAGAACTATACGATCAACAGTTGATGGATACACTTAGACTAGCCATGGAAAATGGAGTACCATATCTAGGATGTAGTGCTGGTAGTAATATCGTTGGAATGACCATGCACACCACTAATGATATGCCTATTGTGATGCCCAAATCATTTGAAACGACTGCTGCAGTTCCTTTTAATATCAATGCTCATTATATGGATCCCATCGAAGGATTAAAGCACAATGGAGAGAGCAGAATTGATCGCATAGCTGAATTTCAACACTTTCACAAAATTCCTGTAGTAGGTATTCCCGAAGGTGATTATATTAGAGTTATTGGCGATAGAATTAGTTTAGTAGGGCCTCATAAAGCAAAACTATTTATGCCTGATCAAAAACCCATTGACACTGACAAACTTCCTTTTTAATATGAAAATTAGACAAATCACTGCCGAAGAAACCTATCCCGTTCGCCATGCCGAACTCAGACGTGGCATGCCAATTGAATCCTGTAAGATGGATGGCGATTCTAGAGTTGGAAGCATTCATTTAGGTGGCTTTGTCGATGACAAGCTCGTAGCAGTTTCTAGTTATTTCTTTGCTCCCTATGTACCCTACCCAGGACACAAATCCCTACAACTAAGAGGAATGGCCGTACTAAGTGACTATCAAAAAAAGGGCTATGGAGCGCTACTGCTTTCCTTTGCAGAGCAGTGGCTCATGCAAAGAGGGGTTCGTCTTATATGGATGAACGCCAGAACAACAGCAGTACCATTCTATGAAAAATTAGGATATGAAAAACAGGGTTCAGCGTTTGAAATCACACCTCATGGACCACACTATATAATGCATAAAATTCTGATGTAAAATTCTCATTTGAGAATCAAAACCAACTTCGTTTATTAATTTGTTAAAAAACATCACAACCTATGGGTTTCTAATGAATTGGTGGTATTTTTGCAGCATAAACAATTCACCATTATGAATAATAAAGCAATCTTAATGATATTAGATGGATGGGGGAAGTCTCCTGATCCAAAAATTTCTGCAATAGCACAAGCCAACACACCATTTGTCGATGAGCTTTACTCTAAATATGCCAATGCCAATCTTCGAACAGATGGGATGCACGTAGGTTTACCTGAAGGTCAAATGGGGAACTCTGAAGTGGGACATATGAATTTAGGTGCTGGTAGAATTGTTTATCAAGATCTTGTTAAGATTAATCTCGCTGTAGAAAACAAAACCTTAAAGGATGAAGCGGTTTTACAAAAAGCGTTTACTTACGCTAAAGAAAACAATAAACCCGTTCATTTTTTAGGACTCCTATCTGATGGTGGAGTTCACTCTCATATCAAACACTTAAAAGGATTAATCGATGCTGCTTATGAGAGTGGCGTTGGTCAATCGTATATTCACGCATTTACCGATGGTCGTGATGTCGATCCTAAATCTGGACTTGGATTCACAGAAGAAATTATCGAACACTGTCAAGGTAAAAATGCTGCTCTAGCTAGTCTTGTTGGTCGTTATTACGCGATGGATAGAGATAAGCGTTGGGAACGTGTTAAAATCGCATATGACACTGTAGTCAATGCTATTGGAACAGAGACCGAAGATGTTATTGGAGCGATCAAACAAAGCTATGCTGAAGAGGTTACTGATGAGTTCTTAAAACCAATCATCAATACCAATGGAATTGATTCAGAAAACGCAAAAATCAAAGATGGTGATGTCGTTGTCTTCTTCAACTTTAGAACAGATCGTGGTCGAGAATTGACTCAAGTACTTTCTCAGGAAGATTTTCACGAACAAAATATGCATAAGCTTGACTTGTATTATGTGACGATGACCATGTATGATGAGTCTTTTAAAGGAATCGAAGTTGTTTACAACAAAGAAAATATCAAAAGAACTTTAGGAGAAGTGATTGCTGATGCTGGTAAAAAGCAAATAAGAATTGCTGAAACAGAAAAGTACCCACACGTAACCTTTTTCTTTAACGGAGGAAGAGAAGAGCCATACCAGGGTGAACAACGCATCCTATGCCCTTCTCCAAAGGTAGCCACCTATGACCTTCAACCAGAGATGAGTGCCTTTGACATCAGAGATGCGATTATTCCTGAATTAGAAAAAGAAGAGGCGGATTTTGTGTGTTTAAACTTTGCTAATCCTGATATGGTTGGCCATACTGGAATCATGTCTGCAGCTATCAAAGCATGTGAGACTGTTGATCAATGTGCTCAAGCAGTAATTGAAACTGCTTCAGCTCATGGATATAGTACTCTTGTTATTGCTGATCACGGAAACTGTGACACTATGGTGAATCCTGATGGATCGCCAAACACAGCACATACGACGAATCCTGTTCCTTTTATCTTAGTTGATCCAGATAGAAAACCAGTTAAAGATGGTGTTTTAGGTGATATAGCCCCTACAATTCTTGAAATCTTAGGAGTTGATCAACCTGCAGAGATGACTCAAAAATCACTAATCGGCAACTAATGATTCACTTAAAAACTCCAGAAGAAATAGAATTAATGCGTGAAAGCGCATTAATTGTTTCTAAAACCTTAGGAATGTTGGCTTCTGAAGTAAAACCAGGTGTGACCACTTTACAACTCGATGCACTGGCGGAAAGCTTTATAAGAGATCATGGTGCTGAGCCTGGATTCTTAGGCCTATACGACTTTCCAAACACCTTGTGTATGAGCCCTAATGAACAAGTCGTACATGGGATTCCAAACAACACCCCACTAGCAGAAGGTGATATCATCTCTATCGATTGTGGGGCGCTTAAAAATGGTTTTTACGGGGATCATGCCTATACTTTTGAAGTAGGCGAAGTGAGTCCAGAAGTCAAACAACTTCTCGAAGTCACAAAAAAATCACTCTATATAGGAATCGAACAGTTCAAACTCGGTAATCGCGTTGGTGATGTTGGTTATGCCATCCAAGAATACACAGAATCATTTGGTTATGGTGTAGTGCGTGAACTCGTTGGACACGGTCTTGGAAGAACCATGCACGAAGATCCAGAAATGCCAAACTACGGTAAACGCGGGAGAGGTAAAAAGTTTATGGAAGGTCAAGTGGTTGCTATAGAACCAATGATCAATATGGGAACCCATCGTATCATTCAACTTAACGATGGTTGGTCTATTCTAACGGCAGATAAAAAACCATCGGCACACTTTGAACACGATGTGGCAATCGTCAATGGAAAACCTCAATTATTATCGACTTTCGATTATATTTACGAAGCTTTAGGGATTACTTCAGATGAAGAAGACTCCTTTAGAAAAAAGTAAATAGATTGATTAAATCAGTATTTAAACTTCTTTTAAACAGTATTCCAAGACCATTACTTATTAAGTTAAGTTATGGAATAAGACCCTTATTGGCATTCTACTACAAAGGGAGTCGCTATACAGATCCTATTGACGGAAAGAGCTTTAGGAGTTTTCTCCCTTATGGGTATCAAACACAACGAGAAAATGTACTAGCTCCTTCAACGCTCTCATTGGAGCGCCATCGATTACTGTGGCTCTATCTCCAAAATGAAACAGACTTTTTTACAAAAGAATTAAAACTTCTTCACTTTGCTCCTGAACAAGCATTTTTTAAGCGATTTAAAAAGCTGAAAAATATCGATTATACGACTACAGATTTAAATTCTCCACTGGCCGATATCAAGGCGGATATCTGCAATCTTCCTTTTGAAGATAATACCTATGATGTGATCCTATGTAATCACGTATTAGAGCACATCCCTGATCACCAGAAAGCCATGAAAGAACTCTTTCGGGCTCTTAAACCCGGTGGATGGGGGATTGTTCAAATTCCTCAAGACCTCAACAGAGAACACACATTTGAAGATGATTCCATCACTGATCCAAAAGAACGCACCAAAGTATTTGGTCAATATGACCACCTAAGAGTTTATGGTTTGGACTATCCAGAATACCTCAAAAGAGCTGGATTTGAAGTGGAGATGATCGACTACACCAATCAATTCTCAAAGGAAGCAATCGATCGCTATCGATTAGCTAAGAAAGAACTTATTCCTTTGATAAGAAAGCCGATTTAAAGCCTTCTGAAGCCCATGTAGCAGTTTGATTATCCTCATCGAGATAAACTACAAAAGCTTCTAATTTAGAATCTCCCTGAACTAAGTTCATGGTTTTTTCTAATCCCATTGCCATAAAAGCAGTAGCATAACCATCTGCCGTAGCACAATTATCAGCAAGGACACTAACAGCCAGAACATTTGAGTTTTGGGTATAGCCTGTTAGTGCATTGATCGTGTGAACATACTTTACTCCTGTTTCAGGATCCACTCTAAATTTGCGATAATTACCTGAAGAAGCTAAAGCTCGATCTTTAAGTTGAATGAGTCGAATCGGATTCGAACGATCTTCAGCTAAAGGATCGTCAATTCCAACCACCCATTCTTTATTTGAAGCAGTATTAATGCCTTTTGTTACAATTTCACCTCCAACTTCAATTAGATAATTTTTAAGACCACGTTGATCGAGGGCAACCCCTAATCGATCGATGGCATATCCCTTTGCAATAGCATTAAAGTCAAAATAGATGGAAGGGTGTTCTTTTACAATGTGATGATCTTCGGTTAATTTAACTTTAGAGTATCCTACATACTGCATAAGACTGTCAACTTTCATATCGGTCAAATCCATTTTTTCTCCAGGTCCAAATCCCCATGCATTGACTAAGACACCAACAGTAGGGTCAAAATAACCTCCTGTCTTCTGGTAAATTTGATCTGACAATTCAAACACATCTCTAAACATATGATCAACTAGCACTCTAGTATCTCCACGATTAATTCTTGAGATATCAGAACTTGGAATATAGGTCGACATCGATTGATTGACGACTTTAATTACCGAATCAATTTCAAAATGTAAATCAACTGATTTGTTATCCGTAACGATAATCGAATAGGTCGTTCCAAAAGCCTCTCCTCTAAATTGAGATTTATTGATGTGAACATCTGAACCACATGAAACAACTAAAAAACTTAATACAAGTATGTAAAGAATTCTTATCATTTAATTTCTTTTAAACCGGGATAGGTAATCGTATAGGGCTGGTTGAGATAAATCGGCAAACTCGGATCTTCAGTATTGTGAAGTCCTACTGCTGCATAATAAGTAAGTCCTTCAAACTTTTGAGCGTGATCTCTCATTTTCTCAGCTCGATCATTATTGATTATATGAGGATTTCTAGGAAAACAGATGGCTTCCACAAGAATAAAGTGCAATTGTTTATCCTTTAAACAGACAAATTGAGGGTGTTTCTTGAGTTTAGAATTCACGGCCATAAACTCATAGCCCTGAGCTTCTAACTCTTTGCCCACATAATTCATCGCTAAGTTGTGCAATTCCTGTTCTGTCAATATCTTCATAAAGCAAAGCTAAAAAAAAGCCAGTAGAAAACTACTGGCTCTTGTTTTATCCTCCGAAATCGTCGAAGCGAATATTCTCATCAGCTAGACCAAAGTCTTCACCCATTTTTTGAACAGCTTTGTTCATCAGTGGTGGTCCACAGAAGTATAATTCAATATCTTCAGGTGTCTCGTGTTTTGACAAGTATTGATCGATAACCACATTGTGAATGAATCCAACGAATCCATCCCCTGGGCTGTCGAGATCTTCCTTAACTTTCCAGTTGTCTTCTTCCATTGGCTCTGAAAGCGCTAAGTAGAATTTAAAGTTAGGGAACTCATTTTCCAATTGTCTAAAGTGATCGATGTAGAATAATTCTCTCTTTGAACGTCCTCCATACCAATAAGTCACTTTTCTATTCGTTTTTAAGGTTTTGAATAGGTGGTATAAATGCGAACGCATCGGTGCCATACCAGCTCCTCCACCAACATAAAGCATTTCTGCTTCTGATTCATTGATAAAGAATTCACCGTAAGGTCCTGAAATCGTTACAGGATCTCCAGCTTTACGAGAGAAGATATAGGATGATGCAACTCCAGGATTCACATCCATCCATCCGTTTTTATTGCGATCCCACGGTGGAGTAGCAATACGAACGTTAAGCATGATTTCTCTTCCCTCTGCAGGGTAAGAAGCCATTGAATAAGCTCGTTCTACAGTTTCAGGATTTTTCATCACTAGAGGCCATAAGTTAAATTTGTCCCACTCCGCTTTGAATTTATCTGGAGTATCGTGCTCTTCTGGATGTGCTGTAATATCAATATCCGAGTATTTGATTTCACACTGAGGGATCTCAATTTGAATATATCCACCAGCCTTGTAGTTCATATCTTCTGGGATTTCTACTACGAATTCCTTGATAAAAGATGCTACATTATAGTTACGAACTACTTTACCTTGCCACTTCTTAATCCCAAAAACTTCTTCTGGAATAGAGATATCCATATCCTGCTTCACCTTTACCTGACATGCTAAACGAGCTCCCTCAACGAGTTCTCTTTTAGAAAAGTGAGGTGTTTCAGTAGGAAGTGCTTCCCCCCCACCAGAGTGAACGTGACACTCACACTGAATACAGGTTCCACCTCCACCACAAGCTGAAGGCAAGAAAATCTTTTGACCACCAAGAGTCGATAAAAGAGATCCTCCTGAAGCAACCTCAACCTTTTTCTCACCGTTGATGGTAATGGTTACAGGTCCTGAAGGAGATAATTTTTCTTTAGTAAACAACAATAAAGAAACCAATACTAGTAGTAACACCATAAAGGCAACTACAGTAATAACAATGGTAGTAAGTGTACTTATCGCTAAAATCATTCTTATTTATTTAAATCATTATAAGAGATAACATCTGCTCTTTTCTCTTCTTTTAATTCTTCTTTTTTATCTTCTACTACAGTAGCAGTCTCTTCTACTGGAGCTTCAGGTACTGGGTTATCACCAGTTAACATTCCTCCAAAGCTCATGAATCCAATTGCCATAAGACCTGTAAGGATGAAGGTAATTCCCAACCCTCTAAGTGCTGGTGGTACATTTGAATAACGGATCTTTTCACGAATCGCAGCTATTGCTAAAATTGCCAAGAACCATCCAATACCTGAACTAATTCCGTAATTAAATGCTAAAGCTAAAGAAGGAATTTCTCTTGATTGCATAAAGAGAGATCCTCCCAATATAGCACAGTTTACAGCGATTAGTGGTAAGAAAATACCCAATGAATTGTATAATGCTGGTGCAAACTTCTCAACAATAATTTCAACTAATTGTACCATAGTCGCGATCGTTGCAATAAAGAGGATGAATGATAAAAATCCTAAGTTGTAATCTGCATACTCAGGTCCTAACCAAGCTAGGGCTCCATCTCTTAAAATGTATTGATCTAAAAGCCAGTTCATAGGAACTGTAACTGCCATTACAAAGATTACAGCAGCACCTAATCCCACAGCAGTAGAAACTTTTTTAGATACAGCTAGGTAAGAACACATCCCTAAGAATGTGGCAAATACCATATTATCGATAAAAATAGACTTGAAAAATAATTCTAAATGTTCCATAATTTATTTCTTAGTGAGATTCTTGAAGTTTTGGATTTCTAGCACGTTGTACCCAAATAATAAGTCCAACTACAATAAGAGCCATAGGAGACAACAACATAAATCCGTTGTTCTCGTATCCCAGAGCGTATACTCCTGTTTTAGCAATTGGATCTCCTAAAACTTGAAATCCTAAAAGTGTTCCAGACCCTAAGAGTTCTCTAAAGAATCCAATAATCACTAATATAATAGCATATCCTCCAGCATTTCCAATTCCGTCTAAGAAAGCTTTCCAAGGTCCATTACCAAGAGCAAATGCCTCAAAACGCCCCATGATAATACAGTTGGTTATAATCAGACCAACAAAGACTGAAAGGGTTTTACTAAGCTCATAAGCGAATGCTTTTAAAACTTGGTCCACAATAATTACAAGCGCCGCTACAACAACCAATTGAACAATAATTCTAATTTTAGATGGTATGATGTTTCTCATCAGTGAGATCACCACATTACCCATTCCTAAAACGAAAAGTACTGACAACCCCATTACGATAGACGCCTTTAATTCTGCTGTGATGGCAAGCGCTGAACAGATCCCCAATACCTGAATTGTAATCGGGTTATTGTCAAATAATGGATCTTTAATTAAGGCTGCATCTTTTTTAGATAGTAATCCCATAATCTTATTGTACTAAAATGCTGTTTAAATAATTCTCGTATAACTTAAAGCTGTCTGAAAGCATCGCTGAAAGACCATTACCAGTAATAGTCGCTCCTGCAAGCGCATCAACTTCATTGTCTAATTTATCATTGTTTAGTGGGTCGTTATTTCCTTTGATAACTTTAACCCCAACAATGTCATTGTTTTTCAAAATAGATTCTCCTGTAAAGTCATCCATAAAGAAACGCTGCTTGATGTTAGCTCCAAGACCAGGAGTTTCTCCCTTGTGATCAAAGAATACTCCTTGAATCACCAATTTGTCATCTAAGGCAACATAACCCCAAATAGCGTCCCAAAGTCCTTTACCTAACATTGGAAGAACGTAGAAGGTCTTACCCTCTTTTTCTCCAATAAAAACAGGTAAACGACGCGCTTCACCATTTTTAGCTCGCTCTGCTTCTTTCTTTAAATCGATCAAAAAAGCTTCCTTGTCTTCAGTGATTTGATCACCTTCGATTACTAATTGCTTTTTGATGTACTGATTAAAAACTTGAGCCACCTCAGAGGTTGAAATAAACTCAACGCTTCCCTCGTCGTTATTATTAACACCCATCGCATAGAGGATGTTTTGTTGTTTTTCTAATCGAATGTTTTCACTTATGGTTCCGCTTAAAGAAGAAGAAACAAAAGCTAATAAGGCTCCTACAACCACAACCATGATGATTGCGAAAATAAAAGTATATGAATTTTTATCTGTATTAATTGCCATTGTTAAACAGTTTCAAGGTTAGCAATTGATTTTTTAGTACGTTTTAAACGTCTTTTCACATTTCCTCTAACCACATAGTGATCAATAGTTGGAGCAAAGACGTTCATAAGAAGAATCGCCAAGAATACTCCTTCTGGATAAGCTGGGTTGAATACACGAATCATCACAGAAATAAATCCGATCAAAAATCCGTAGTACCACTTACCTTTTTCAGTTTGAGCAGCAGTAACTGGATCAGTTGCCATATAAACGATACCGAATGCCAATCCTCCAACTATTAAATGTTGCCAGTAAGGTAGGCTCATTAAATGATAAAATTTAGAACTGGAGTGTATCCAACCAGCATCAACAACGCCGTTAAAGATCAATCCCATTACAAGTGCTCCGATGACAGCACTTAGCATAATTCTCCAAGATCCAATCTTAGTAAAGATTAAGAACAAACCTCCTAATAAAATTAAGAAGGTTGAAGTCTCTCCAACTGATCCTGGAATAAATCCAAAGAACATATCTGATACTGAATAAGAATAATCAGCTCCCTGTGCAAGAGAACCTAATATAGTTTCTCCAGAAATAGCATCTGCAGTACCAGCGCGTTCAACCGCCTGGTGAACCCAAACCTTATCCCCACTCATCCATGTTGGATATGAGAAGAATAAAAATGCTCTAATGGTAAGTGCTGGATTTAGGATATTCATCCCTGTACCACCAAAGACCTCTTTACCTATCACAACTCCAAAAATTACCGCAATCGCTAACATCCATAATGGTGTGTCGACAGGAATAATCAAAGGAACTAACATTCCTGTAACCAAATAACCCTCTTCTACCTCGTGACCTTTGATGACTGCAAACAAAAACTCAACACCCAATCCTACTCCGTAAGAAATTACAACGAGTGGAAGGATGGTAACAAGTCCAACTAAGAAGTTGTCTAAGGTCAAAAAGTGTTCAAGAACACTAAAGTCTGATGGAAATCCATTAATTGCTGAATAGTGTTGGTAACCAGCATTAAAGAAACTAAAAATCAATATCGGAATCAAAGCTGTGATTACGGTATTCATCGTTCTTTTTAGATCGTCTACAGCACGAACATGGGCTCCTGAATGCGTTGTTTCATTTGGAGTATATAAAAAGGTATGAAGTGCATTAAATGCTGGAGCATACTTTTTATCGCTGTACTTTTCCTTTAATAGGTGTAACTTGTTTTTTAAACTCATTTTATCCGATTTCTTTATGTAATAAATCCAATGCTTCTCTAATAATTTTTTGGTGTGGTTGCTTTGAAACACACACAAATTCTGTAAGTGCAAAATCCTCAGGAGCTACTTCGTATAATCCTAACTGCTCCATCTCATCGAGATCTTTAATCATACAAGATTTCAGCAGTTGCATTGGATAAATATCCAATGGAAATACTTGCTCGTACTGACCTGTGAGCACAAATGCCCTGTGCTCCCCGTTTGTATTGGTATTGAGATTATATTTTTTGCGCTTGTTTAACCACGATAAGGTTAGGGCTCTTGTAATCGATACTTTGTTTGAAACTGGTTTCGCCCATCCAAAAAGTTCGTAATCATTCCCTTCTGGAATTACCGTGACAGAATTGTTGTAAAATCTAAGGTATCTGAATGAAGCAACACCTGTTCCTGTAAGAACATTTCCATTGATTACTCTGACATTTTCATCAGTCAATCCACCAGCTGCATCTAAAACAGTTTTGATTTCTGCTCCTAATTTAACGCGAACATATGATGGTTTTGAAACTCCAGATCCAGCAACTGCTATAGTTCTTGAACCGTCAAACTCACCTTCTAATAAAAGCTTACCGATAATTTCTAAATCAGCAGCATTCACAGTCCAAACGCGTTCTCCTTTATTAATAGGATCTACTTTATTGATAAGCGTTCCAACGAGTCCAGCAGGATGTGGTCCAGAAACAGTATGTAATTGAACACCTTCTAAACCTGCAAGAACTGAGGAACTTCCTTTAACAGAAATGTGAACTGAACCAGAAGTTAATTTACCAAGTGCGGTAACTGCAGCTTGCAAGTATTTTTCACTTCCTGCGAGTGTATAATCTAAATCAGCAGCCAATGGAGCTGTATCCAATCCAGAAATAAATATACCCTTAGGAGTATCAGCTGGATTTGCGATTATATCGTAAGGACGTTGTTTGATAAACGGCCAACAACCACCAGCTAACAATGCTTTCTTAATTTGATCAGCACTGTCATTTTCAAGATTTACCGTTTGAAGTTTTTCAGTAGAATCAGTTCCATCAGCTTTGATGGTGATAGTTAATACTCTTCTTCTTGCCCCTCTTTTAATTTCGTCAATCACTCCACTTACAGGAGAAACAAATAGCATCTCTTCATTGTCTTTGTTAAAAAACAACCCTTGACCTGCTTTAACTTTTTCACATTGTTTGAGAAGTAATTTTGGAACAATTCCGTGGAAGTCATCTAGATTAATCTGATACGAGTCACTGTCTTTGAGAATACTAGTCTCTTTTTGAGCGGCTCCTACAAGATTAATGTCTAATCCTTTTTTGATTCGAATGTCTGTAGACATATTATGTAGACCTTTAGTTAATTTCTTTAAAAAATTGATGCAAATTTATGACTAAATTGAGAGTATTCATAATAAATAACAATTAAATTTTTGGCAATATTTTCATTTATAA
>Ga0181553_10000267_pt1 | contig 43668 bp, 40 predicted proteins | sample 011ome_17_FD_133753 | JGI IMG/M metagenome (GOLD analysis project Ga0181553, IMG submission 133753) | Coastal salt marsh microbial communities from the Groves Creek Marsh, Skidaway Island, Georgia - 011502XT metaG (megahit assembly) | ecosystem: Environmental > Aquatic > Marine > Intertidal...
GAATCCGGCGCAATTGATTCAAAATGATCTTGAAAGAGTTTAGTGATTTTAGCTTGATCCTGATTTGGAACCAATCGCATTGAAATTTTTGCATGTGCAACAGAAGGCAACACCGTTTTTGCTCCTTCTCCAATATAACCACCCCATATACCATTAACATCTAATGTTGGGCGAATTGTAGCTCGTTCCATAGTTGAGAAACTTGCTTCCCCTTCAGATTGTCTAATGTCAATGGCTTTACAATACGCTTCTTCTGAAAAAGGCGCCTTCGCCATCTCAGCACGTTCTTCGGCTGAAATTTCGAGCACATCATCATAGAAGCCTGGAATCGTAATATGCTTGTTTTCGTCTTGTAATGAAGCAATCATATTCGATAGCACATTGATTGGGTTAGCAACCGCGCCTCCATATAAACCAGAGTGTAAATCTCTATTTGGACCAACGACCTCTACCTCTACATAACTTAAACCTCTTAAACCAGTAGTGATTGAAGGGACATCCTTTGCGAGCATTCCTGTATCAGAAACAAGGATAACATCTGCCTTCAGCATATCTTTATAATCTCTAATAAACGGCTCCAAATTCTCAGACCCTACTTCTTCCTCACCCTCGATTATAAATTTTGCATTACAAGCCAGCGTATCTGTTGCAAGCATGGCTTCAAAAGCCTTTAGATGCATAAACATCTGCCCTTTATCATCACAAGCACCTCTTGCAAAAATTGCACCTTCAGGGTGTATTTCTGTTTTTTTAACGACTGGCTCAAACGGTCCAGACTCCCATAATTCAATAGGGTCAGCGGGTTGAACATCATAATGACCATAAACCAAAACAGTTGGTAAATTTTCATCAATAATCTTCTCCGCGTATACAACCGGATGACCGGCAGTAGGCATGACCTCAACTCGGTCTACACCCATTTTTACAAATTGTTCTTTTAAGAAGTCTGCAGCATTCTTCACATCATCCTTATAGGCAGGATCTGCACTAACAGAAGGAATTTTTAATAATTCAATAAGTTCGTCTAGAAATCTGTCCTTATTTGCTTGGATATATTCGTTTATCATGTAGTTTTTTTGATAGGAACACAAAGTTAGCAATACTTTATTAGATCAGTTGAGTCGATTTCATAAAAAAATAAAGAACTTTGTGCAACAATTTGGGACAACCTCGAGTCTATCATATGACTATGTTAAAAATTAAATTCCATCATACTATGCGATTTTTTAAGTTCGCTGCTCTATTTGCTTTTGCATTATTTGCAAATCAAGGGCATGCTCAAATCATTGTAACCAATACTCAAACGCCAGAAGAACTTGTTAACGACGTGCTTGTAGGCGCGGGTGTTATTATTTCTAATGTTGAGTTTAATCATTCTGTGCCTCTAGCAGGAGCTGTGCAAGCCATGGCTGGGTACTTTGATGCATCAGGAACAGATTTCCCACTAGGAGAAGGTGTCATTCTAGCTTCTGGAAACGTTCGATTAGCGGAAGGACCTAACGATACCGGTGGAGCAACAGACAATGACGGTGTTGCAGTTGATCCAAACGATATTGATTTGGATGCCATTGGAACCGCTACCATTAATAACGAAGCTGTTTTAGAATTTGACTTTATTCCATCAGGTGACTCTGTTATTTTCAACTATATTTTTGGTTCTGAAGAATACCTAGAATTCGTCGACGCTGGATTTAACGATGTATTTGGATTCTTTATCAGTGGACCAGGTTTTACAGGTCCGTATGAATTTGGCGCAGAGAATATCGCCACCATTCCAGGCACAGCTATCCCAGTAACGATTGACAACCTTAATGACGAGGATTTTCCGGAGTTTTATGTGAATAATGACGGTGGGACATCAGTTCAATACGACGGTCACACAACCGTACTTACAGCAAGAGCATCTGTAGAATGCGGCGAAACATATCATATCAAAATTGCTATTGGAGATGCTGGAGACACGGCGCTTGATTCAGGCGTATTTCTAGAAGCAAGTTCATTCTCATCCAATGGAGTTACCGTAGAGATTGCCTCAGTTTTAGGAGAAGATGCTTTAATTGAAGGTTGTGATTCTGCGCAAGTGTGCTTCATACGACCAGAGGAATCGGACACGGTTGAATTAACCGTTGATTATACCATTGGCGGTACAGCCACAAACGGGGTCGACTATCCTCTTTTAGACGAAACGGTCACGTTTGAAATCGGTGTTGATACCGTAAAAAAATGGATCGTACCTGAAGATGATGGAATTGTTGAAGGAACTGAAGACGTCATTATCACAGTAGAAATCATCAACGAATGTGGTGATACCATCACATCGGATGCAACGATCGCAATTATAGATCCCTACGAAATTGAAGTGACCACGGAGGACATTTTAATTGAATGTGCCGAAGATTCGGTCATGATTACATTTGAAACAACTGGTGTTGACCCATTAGATATTGATTGGAGTTCCGGTGGAACAGAAGTCGAGGAATGGGTACCAGGAGATATTGAAGGAACCACAACTTATACAGTTGAAATAACGGATGTTTGTGGTGAGACCGCAACAGGCACCGTCGATGTTGTTTACGATCCTGCTTCGGATGTTTCCATCACCTTTGCTGTAACAGAATTTACTATTTGTCCGGGCAGTGAGGTCTTTATAGACGCCACTGTTGTCGATCCATATGATCCCGCTGAAGTTACTTATGATTGGGACCCTTCTGGAGACATCACTGAAGACATAACCATTACACCAGATGAAGAAGGTTATCAAGTTTTGACCGTTTGGGATGGATGTGGTTTTGCAATTGACTCTGTTTTAATCGAGTTTGGCGAGGTTATATTGGATGACATTACGGTTATCGACGCAGTTGATTGTCCAGGAGTTCCGGATGCTACATTAGGATCAATACTTGTTGACCCAGACAATCCAGACTGGACATACGAATTAGTAGGCTATGTTGATCCTCAAGATAGTGGTGTTTTTGAAGACCTCTCAGGCGGTATTGATTACATTCTAATTGTAACAGATGAATTTGGCTGTACACTCGACACGGTTGTAACGGTTGGACTTGGTGAAAATGAAGTAACGGCAATGTGGGAAGCAGATAGCTTAAGAGACGTTTCATGTTTTGGAGCGAATGATGGTGGTGCTTATGTCTATGATATTTCCGGCGGAATTTCGGACCCTTTCACAGCAGTATGGACTAATGAAGCGGGAATCTTTGACACGGAAACGGGAATACCTGATGGTGGCGATGCTGAACATGACGGATTACCGGGAGGAAACTACGTCATCACAATAACAGATGATCTGGGTTGTGCATGGTCTTATTCATTTGAAATTTTTGAACCAGAAGAGTTAACCATTGACATCATCTTTAATGAACCAAGCTGTACAGGTTTTACAGATGGCTCTGTGACGGTTTTAACATCCGGTGGAAACGGTGGTGAGACTTATATCATGACAAATGAGGATGGTGAGGTATTGAATGTCGACAACTCTAACACCATTAACACAGTTGGTACGGGCACCTATTTTGTAGAAGTAATTGATGAAAATGGTTGTACGGCAAGTGGATCTGTTTTCTTGAATGATCCTGCTCCACTTGATGCCGAACTGATCATTAATGATCCACTTTGTTATGGGCAGGCAACTGGAAGTGTAGAGGTTGATACTGTATTTAATTTCCAAGGAGAATATGATGCTATCGGTTATTACTGGGCTCCTAATCCTTTTGGAGATAACGGAATTGGTGAAAACACCGTCACTAAACTAGAGGCTGGCGATTATACATTAACGATTAATGATGAAAACGGATGTTCGCATGTAATTGATTTTGAAATTGTTTATCCTGATTCACTTTATTGGACAGAATTAGGATACCACCCTGCGTATTGTCGTCTATATGGTTACCAAAATGGTAACGGTGAAGTATATGCATCAGCAGCCGGTGGAACAGGATCCATTACTTACGAATGGATGAATCTTGAGACCTTCGAAACAGAAGATAATACAACATGGGGAGGATTAAATCCTGGGACATATGTTATCGTTGCTGAAGATGACAATGGCTGTGAGTTTAGAGACACAGTGGTAGTTGATTCCTTAAATCCAATGGCAGACTTTAATGTAACATCGGATGAGTTAAATGCAGATTTAATGGGCACCGCACCTGTATCTGCAATTTTTACCAATACATCGATGTATTTCGCCAACCCCAAGAACCCACTAGCGGATACGACATTCTTCTGGAATTTAGATACGCTTCATGCGGATTATTGGGTGACAGAAGACTATTTCATAGAGCCAGACACGATTTATGGTCCGAAAGGTCAATCATACGAAGTTGTGGTTTGTTTAACTGCATTTAATAAAAATGGATGTCAAGACACAGAGTGTAAAACACTGACTATTTTTGAACCAATATCATTGACCAATGTCAATATATTTAGTCCGAACGGGGACGGCGTAAACGATGAGTTTACATTCGACTTCTACGCTAAATCAATCTCTGAATTTAAATGTGTCATTGTTAACCGATGGGGAATTCAAGTCGGTGAAATCAATGATATAGCTGATGGATGGGACGGTACAGACATGAATGGAGATCCATGTAAGGATGGCGTATACTTCTATACATACCGAGCCGTTTCTGATAATAGCACAGTGATAGAAGGGCAAGGGACGGTGACGATATCGAAGTAGAATAGACAGAATTAGTTTTTATTAAAATCATTAAGGCCTGTGAATAATTATTCACAGGCCTTTTTTTTGGATTGATAACCTCGTTCTTCGTTTAAGATTCAATGTAACCAACAACAGACTACTTCAACCTAAACATGTATAAACTGAATTTACATCTGTATCTCAACTATTTATTTAAATAGATATTTGAATTGAAATTTGATACGCTTAAACGTACTTAAAAAAGATCAAAAGGCATAAAAAAGTTCCTTAAGGGAACTAGAATTTGATGATGAATTCCGGATGTCATTACCTCACCACAACTACTTTTGCAACCGCATTACCGACGTTGAGTAAATAATTACCAGTAGGAATATCCATAGGTAAGTTAATGGTGCAATATTCATTCTCTAAAATAGGAACAACACTGCTCATCACGATTTGACCATTCATATTGAGTAGATTAAATGGTAATTCTAGCTGCCCCCGACTATTGACATATACCGTGATTTGCTCTTGGTGAACGGGATTTGGGAATACATATAATTCTTTATCAGCAATAACGAAAGATCCGTTAATCAAAATCGGATCAAAAATTTCTAGTTGACCATCAAAATCTATTTGTATTAATCGATAGTATGTCTTTTCTCGAATCACGGTACTATCTGTATAAGAATAAAATTGATGGCTTGTACTTGTACCTTGGCCGTTTACAAATCCAACTCTGGACCAATCAAGACCATCTGCACTTTTTTCTATCCAAAAACCTTTATTATTGAGTTCAGAGCGTGTCTCCCAGCTTAGTAGCGCATAATTGTCTGGCTCAGTCAATGAACCCGTAAAACAGCAGAGTTCAATGGGAAGTAACACAAAACCTCCTATAATATCACCATCTCCAGCTTGCCAAACAGTCGTTCCGCAAATAGTAATGTAATTAGAGGCTCCTCCACCTCCTCCGCCAGTCAAAGAGCCGGTGGGTTCAATCAGTACTGCAGTATCTACACACGGTAAATCTAGTTTTTTTCCTGATTGGAAAGACAGTTCTCCTTCTACGAAAATTAAAATTGGAACACAAGCTTCTAAATCTTCCGTGGATGTAATTGTAACTGTAATACCGTCAGGTATCATTATCGTATCATAACATCCAGGATGCGTATTATCCCAAGTAGCATTATTATTTCAATTACCGTCTGCCACAGCAGTAATAATTGACCCATAGGAAAATACGGATGCTGAGACCAAAAGAAATGAGAGCAGGTATTTTAACATAGTTAGTATTGGCTGAGGGCATTCACCCTTTCAACTCAACAAGGTACAGACAAAATAACATTCAGCAAACTCGAATAGACGAATAAACGAAATAACTCTATTAGTACTAATAATGAATCGACTAAACTCTAGTTTTGTTCAAAATGATTCCATCCTTGTGCCTCCATTGGAATCAAACTCCCATCGCGTTGAACAATATTCAGACTTCCACCCTTTTCAGTAAAATGACCAATAACCGTCATGTGTTCACTATCCTTAATTTTATCATAATCAGCTTGACGAATAGCAAATAGCAATTCATAATCTTCCCCCCCATTCAATGCACAAGTGCTCGGATCAAGATTAAAATCTCTTGCTACACGATGTGTTTCATGATCAATAGGCAACTTCTCGTCATAAATCAAGCAACCCATCTCACTATGCTTTGCCAAATGCATAGTTTCAGACACAACCCCATCAGAAACATCGATCATTGCAGATGGAACAACACCGAGATCATGTAGGTAATGAATCACATCTTTACGCGCTTCCGGCTTTAATTGTCTTTCAAGAATATAATCAACACCGGCTAAATCAGGTTGAATTTCGGGATTTTCAAGAAAGATTTGATGTTCACGCTCAAGCATTTGCAAGCCCATATAAGCTGCTCCGACATTACCGGTCAACACCAATAGATCATTTTCCTGTGCACCTTTACGATAGACAATTTTATCCTTATCAACCCTTCCAATTGCCGTCACCGAAATGACAAGTCCACTTTGAGAAGAGGTCGTATCCCCCCCCACTAAATCAACCTGATACAAATCGCAAGCTTTTTTAATCCCGCTATATATTTCTTCTAATGCTTCTACAGAGAATCGATTAGATACAGCAATTGAAACAGTGATTTGTTCTGCCTCCGCATTCATAGCGTATATATCCGATAAATTGACAATTACCGCTTTATATCCGAGATGCATTAACGGCACATAGGCCAAATTAAAATGAACACCCTCAACCAACATATCGGTTGAAACAACTTGGTATTGATAACCACAATCAATGACAGCTGCATCATCCCCAACTCCTAAAATTGTTGATTTGTGATGGTTTGTAAAACTCGATGTCAATTGCTCAATCAGTCCAAATTCACCGATTTTGTCCAGCTCTGTTCGTTTCTCCATAATGTTCTGTATCAAAAAAACGCCTGAGATATTCGTTTTGAATGACTTCAGGCGTTTTATTATTATTCATTTTCTTTTACGAATCCAAAGATCCCGTCATCTTCGTTGGGTCTACCCATTCGTCATATTTTTCAGCAGGAACATAGCCTAAACGTACAGCCTCTTCTCTTAATGTGGTTCCATTTGCATGTGCCGTGTTCGCTATTTCAGCGGCTTTGTAATAACCAATTTTGGTATTTAAAGCAGTCACTAACATCAATGAGTTATTTAATAATTCATCAATACGCTTCTGATTTGGCTCAATTCCTTTTGCACAATTTTCGTTAAATGAATCACAAGCATCACCAATCAATTCTGCGGATTGAAGCAGGTTATAAGCCATCATTGGCTTAAACACGTTTAATTCATAATGCCCTTGTGTTCCTCCAACAGAAATAGCTACGTCATTCCCTAAGACCTGTGCACAAACCATCGTAAGCGCTTCCGCTTGAGTTGGGTTCACTTTCCCTGGCATAATAGAAGAACCTGGTTCGTTTGCTGGAATGGTAATCTCGCCAATTCCAGAACGAGGACCTGAAGCCATCAAGCGGATATCATTTCCAATTTTATTCAAAGAAACAGCTAATTGTTTTAGCGCTCCATGGGTCTCCACAATTGCATCATGCGCTGCCAAAGCTTCAAATTTATTTTCAGCCGTTCTAAACGGTAAGTTGGTAAAATCAGCTATATATTTTGCAACCAAAACGTCATACCCTTTTGGTGTATTTAAACCTGTTCCAACTGCTGTTCCACCCAAGGCCAATTCAGAAAGGTGATCCAGTGTATTCTTCAACGCCTTTAAACCGTGATTTAATTGAGAAACATATCCAGAAAACTCCTGCCCCAATGTCAATGGAGTCGCATCCATGAGGTGCGTTCGTCCAATTTTAACGACATCTTTAAAAGCTTCCGATTTTGCTTTTAATGTATCTCTCAATCGCTCAACACCTGGAATCGTTTTTTCGATAATCATTTTATAACAGGCAATGTGCATGCCCGTTGGAAACGTATCATTTGACGATTGTGATTTATTTACATCGTCATTTGGTTGAAGTGTTTTTTCGCCTTCACCGATTGTATTTCCTGCTAATTCATGCCCGCGATTAGCAACCACTTCATTTACGTTCATATTTGATTGTGTACCTGAACCCGTTTGCCAAATCACAAGCGGAAACTGGTCATCCAATTTACCTGCTAAGATTTCATCACAAACTTGTCCAATCAAATCACGTTTTTCTTCAGATAAAATTCCTAATTCACAATTTGTATAAGCCGCAGCCTTCTTTAAATAAGCAAACCCATAAACAACTTCTAATGGCATAGATCCCACAGGACCAATTTTAAAATTGTTTCGTGACCGTTCAGTTTGAGCACCCCAATATTTATCGGCTGGCACTTTTACTTCTCCAATTGTATCTTTTTCTATTCTGAAGTTCATTTTTCTTTCTTTTTCTAAGAATTAATATTAACTTTACGCCGTAAATTTGACACAAAAATAATACTTAAAATTATGATTGCACTCGGTTTCGCTCTATTTCTTTTAGTTGGTTTGATGGCATTTTGGACACTTGCTTTTGTTCTTGGATTTGCTGTACCAATGTGGTTAACGATCGGCGCTATGCATATGCTTAGACCAAAAAGATTAATTGAAGATGAAGACGAAGCTGAGGCTTAATCTGAATACAAAATATTGAATACAAAAAGGCGGTGCAAAATTTTGCACCGCCTTTTTTTTGTTTTGCTTATTGAATTAAATCAAGGACATTTTCCGGCGGTCTGCCCACAACAGCCTTGTCGCCTTTGACGATAATTGGTCTTTCGATTAGTTTGGGATAGCTCACCATTGCATCAATCCATTCTTCCTCTGACAAATCTTTACCTTTAAAGTTCTCCTTAAATACGGCTTCCCCTTCGCGAATGATTTGAGAAGCGGGCACATCTAATTTCTTCAAAACTTCTCTTAATTCATCCTTTGTCAATGGATTATCCAAATATTTGATCACTTCAGGCTCAATACCATTCTCAGTTAATAGATTTAATGCCGTTCTGCTCTTTGAGCAACGATTGTTATGTATTATTTGAACTTTCATGTTATCATTTCTTTTTATATTTCTGAAAATTATTGTGATATAAACGTCAAATTCAGCGACCTTCGTAGATAAAAACAAGCCGTTGGTCTAAAATTAGGAGATTTTCATAAAGTATCCACAACGGTCAAGTAATTATCTGCGTATTATTAGATAAACACCCCTGCTATGAAAAGAATCTTTACCTTCCTTTTTTTATTCTCAACAATCACTTTAGGCTTCAGTCAAATTACTGACTTAAGCGCTCCACAAAGTCATTTTTTGAGCAATAACCCAAGTTTTACAAACCTTACCAAAACGGCATTAGACACCTGTGGACCATATTTTAACAATTATGTTGGTTTGGCCAAAACAACAGATGTTTATTTTGAGGAATTAAGAACAGGAGACGCTTCTGATTTCAACCCTTATGCTGGGCGTGCTCAGCGCTTTCATGCCAACCAGCCGATCGAAGTAAGCGGATTGCAATTTTACAGCTTTCAAAATAATGAAACATTAGATTCACTTCCCGTCGTCACCGTACTCTATGACTATGACGAAGCACTTGATTCTATAGGCGTTGAATTAGCAAGAGATACAGTTTATGTTCTCCATACAGAATTTACTCCATTATTGCCGGATATCGAAGTCAATAGTCATTTTGATGATCCTGTTATAGTCACGGAAGATTATGTCGTTGCATTATATACGTTCACGAATGACTCATTAAAAATTATCACGAATGATCCTGGAGGAGATGGTGATGGTGAGGGTGTATCATTTGCTTATTATGAAAATCCGGCGGCACCAAGCTTTACAGGTTGGTATGCAACATTACCGGTATTTGGACCTGCTTATGACATTGACTACTTAATTAATCCATTGGTTGAGTTTCAGCTTCACGATGGTTTTTCTTTGACAGGAGATGAAGTTTGCCCAAATATTGTGAGTGCAACTTGTGTTGAGTATGTACAAGTTGCGAACTTTTCGGATCCGCACTATAATAGGGATTACAGCGATCCTTTACAAAATATTAGATGGGATTGGGGAGATGGTTTTCAAAATGATGATTTAGCAACGCTGTGTCATACATTTGAAGAATCAGGAACCTTTACAACAACGCTGATCGATACGCTTGCAAGATATGTTTTTGCTGATTCTTCTTGCGCTGTTGAATTGACACAGTCAGTTCTTGTGTTAGATTCAACCATTGCAGCAGGAAGTTATACGAGCACTGGTTTATCAGCTGATTTTTTAGGAACACCAACAAATGAAGATTCTGTATTCTGGGATTTTGGAGATGGCTCTCCAGGATCAACTGAAATGGATCCATCGCATACATATGATGCTCCCGGAACCTATGATGTCTGGTTTTATGCCTATGGCCCATGTAATACTGATTCGGTTCAATTTATTGTAGACGCATCTGATGCTAGCATCAGTGAAAATGAGTCCGGTATTTTAATCTATCCTAATCCAGCAAATACGTTTGTTGTTATTAATGGAATAACACCGGGAACGACTATTCGTATTGTTAACCTTTTAGGACAAGAAGTTGCACAAGAAGTTGCCATCAATACAACTTCAGAATTAAATACATCTGTATTTGCTCCAGGCGCTTATTTTGTGAACTTGATTTTGGATGGGCAGACAACAACAAAAAAATTAATTGTCAAACATTAATCATCCAACAATAAAAACTTTAACGCCGTCGGACCAACTCCGACGGCGTTTTTTATTTTAACTTTGTAGTATCATGTTGAGCAAAAGGTTGAAGAATCCAGTTTTTCTGATTTACGTCCTTGTAATCTACATCACCCTTCAATTTAGTTGGTGGTTATATCTCATTTACAGTCTCTACACAGAAACGTATAAGGATACAGAAACGCTAGGAAAAAAGACGCTGATGTTGCTTGGAGAAGGCAGTGTCTTTATGATTATTCTGCTGATAGGCGTTTATTTTATTCTCAGGAGTTATCGTCGAGAAAGAGACCTGATCAAACAACAAGAAAACTTCATATTATCTGTAAGTCACGAGCTAAAAACTCCCATTGCCTCGGTCAAACTTTTCTTGCAAACCCTAAAGAAACGCTCCTTAAATGAAGAAAAGAAAGAGGAAATATATGAGCGCTCGCTTACAGAAATGAATCGTTTAAATGATTTGGTGAATAATATCTTATTAACCCGTTCAATCGAAAATGACAATTATTTTATTGACCCACAAAAGGCAACATTGGATGAATTTATTTTAGATCGAGTTGCGGTCTTGGAAAAAACGATTTTGAAAGAACATCAATTGGATTATCAACTCAATTCTGTTGCTTTCCCAATTGACCCCATTGGATTTGAGCGTGTTTTGATCAACCTACTTGAAAACGCAGCAAAATATAGCCCTGCTGGTTCCACCATCAGTGTTATCTTAAAAGATGAACCAAAACATGTACATCTTGAAATTCAAGATCAAGGCATCGGGCTTCCAGCGGATAGGCGTGAGCTTGTTTTTCAGAAATTTTATCGAGAAGAAAATGAAATGACGCGTAAATCTAAAGGTACTGGATTAGGCCTATACATAACCCGTTATTTAGTGGAGCAACACGATGGTGAAATCCGTTTTAGACAAAATAGTCCAGCAGGTCTAATTGCAGAAATAAGATTATTAAAAAAATGAAAAAAGTAGCACTACTTATATTGGATGGTTGGGGTCATGGCGATCACAGTAAATCTGACGGTATTTTTCATGCTAAAACCCCATTTATGGATAGCTTGGAAAAGAATGTGGCTAACGCCGAATTATTGACGCATGGCGAACACGTTGGTTTGCCAGCAGGACAAATGGGAAATTCTGAGGTCGGTCATCTTAATATTGGTGCGGGCCGTATTGTTTACCAAGAATTAAGCCGTATCAATAAGTCCATAGCTGATGGAGAATTCGAGAAAAACGAAACGCTATTAAAAGCGTTTGCTTTGGCACGTCAAAACAATAAACCCGTTCATTTAATGGGACTCGTTTCAGATGGGGGTGTTCACGCTTCAGCGGAACATCTTTATGCACTTTGTGATTTTGCAAAAGCGCAAAATATACCGGAAGTATTTATTCATGCTTTTACGGATGGAAGAGATTGCAATCCGACAACTGGCGCTGGCCATATTGCTACATTAGAACAATATTTAGCAAAAAGTATTGGTAATATTGCTAGCATCTCTGGTCGTTATTATGCAATGGATCGTGATAACCGCTGGGAGCGCGTTAAACTAGCTTATGATGCAATGGTAAAAGGCGAGGGTGTTTTTGCAACATCAGCGAAAGAAGCCATTGCAAATTCATACGCTGAAGGTGTCACTGATGAGTTTATCAGGCCGGTTGTTTTGACAGAAAACAATCAACCTATCAAGACAATTGAAGAAGGTGATATTGTGATCTGTTTTAACTTTCGTACGGACCGTTGTCGTGAAATTAGCATGGCTTTAACTCAAAAATCTTTTCCCGACTATAAAATGCAACCGCTAAAGTTGCATTATGTGACGATGACCAATTATGACAAGTCATTTAAAGATGTGCAGATTGTTTTTGAAAAGGCGAACCTAAAAAACACATTGGGTGAAGTCGTCGCTAAAAATGGACTCAATCAAATTCGCATAGCTGAGACGGAAAAATATCCGCATGTCAGTTTCTTTTTCTCGGGTGGTCAAGAAAATGAGTTTGACGGAGAAAAACGCATTCTTATTCCCTCTCCTTCTGTTGCTACCTATGATCTGAAGCCGCAAATGAGTGCTCTCGAAATCAGAGATGCTGTCTGTGAAGAGATGAAATCCAATCAACCTGAATTTATTTGCTTGAATTTTGCTAATACAGATATGGTTGGACATACGGGTGTTTATGAAGCTATTCTAACCGCAGCAGAGACAGTTGATAGTTGTGTAGAAGAAGTCGTCAAAATGGGGCAGTCATTAGGCTATGCAATCATTATTATTGCTGATCATGGAAACTCAGACTTTGCTATTAATTCTGACGGCAGCCCGAACACAGCACATTCAAAAAACCCAGTCCCAGTGATTGTTCTAGATACGGATGTTAAAGAATTAAATGACGGAACGTTAAGGGATGTTGCTCCTACCATAATCGAATTAATGGGCCTTGATCAGCCGCGTGAGATGACGGGGAGTTCTCTCATATTAAAGTAGCTTTTTGGGAGGCCCAGCAATAAAACTTTTTAAATAATTGGGTTCAAAATAAGCGACATCCACAAAAGACGCTAATCGATAAGCTCTTTCTGCTAAATCAACCATACCTCGCGCACTGACTTCAGTTTCTAGATCAAAATGAGCATTTTTATGCTGAATAACAGCTTGACATTTTTCTGCACCAGGACCGAAAAAGGCCACTTTTCCTTTTTCTAAATACTCTAAAAAAGAAAATTCGTCTACCAGAACCGGTTGTGTTTTCATGATCTCATCTTCCTGCTTATCATAAATAGCACCATATACCTCCATTCGACGCGCATCAAACATTGGACAACGATAGTTATACTCATTCGCATCAATTAAAGATGCTAATGATGCTAATGAATTGATGGCAATAAGCGGAAGCGAACGTGCATAACATAAACCTTTTGCCGTCGACACGCCAATTCTTAACCCTGTATAAGAACCAGGCCCTTCGCTTACTGCAATAGCATCAATTTCACCCCATGAAAGTGAAAGTTCTTTCATTAGATCAATCATCATTGAATTTAACTTTTCAGCATGTGAATATTGCTCCGAATGAAAATCCTGATAACCTAATAATTCCCCATCCTTAGCTATTGCAACTGAACATGTCCGTGTTGCTGTTTCGATCGACAATATCTGTCCCATTAATCAATAATTCTTATTTCTACACGCCGATTGGCTTCTTCTTCTTTAATCGATTTCGGTTCTGGAAAAATCATTTGCGTATTTCCATATCCTTTCACTTCTATTCTGTCACCATCAATTCCATTGTCTTTCAAAAAGGAACGGACTGCCTTCGCTCTTTTTTCTGATAGCGACTTAATTCTTCCCTCGTTTTCCATTCCGGGCGCATTTACGTGACCTTGAATCTCTATTCTAATTTCGCTATTTAATGCCATAAAGTCTAACAATCGCTTTAAAGCCGGATAGGCGATTGGCAAAAAATCATCTGAATCCTGCTCAAATTTAATATTCTGAAGAGCTAGTCTTTTACCTGGTGACAATCGCTCTAACTCAAGTAAAATCTCCATGTTTTTCCCACGCCCATCTTTGGTTTCAAAATCTTTAACAAGGAGAAAATAACCTTTTGTATTCGATTCGATATGCATTTCTTTTTCGGTCGTGGCATCAAACAAGAAATCCGTCCCCATGAACAAATCATTATCTCTTTTTACGCCATTAATAATCATATTGGCCTCTACAGGTTCTCCTGTTTCTTTATCTCGAATTCTAACGCGTAAGAATTTACCCGTTTTATTCCGTCTAAAATCCTGCACAACCGACTGCGTTCGCTCCAGCTTACCAATGCGTTTATATTTGACTGTCACCTGTCCTTTATAAGTTGAATTGGTATGTATCATCAGGTAAAATATATCATCTGCTTTTGTCTCAATAGAGCCTTTAAAACCTTCACCGCCTTGATCAGCAGCTCCTTTCGTTCGGTAAGATGAATTTTGAAATAAAAGAGAAGATACACGATCCGCTTCTAATTTTTCACAAAAAGAGTTATCAGATGAACGGAATAGAAAGTAACTAAAGTCTACATTGTTTTCTGTTGAAATAACGAATTCAAAACTCCCCTCCACATGCGGTTCCAACCTGAGCCAAACTGAATTTACTTCGTGAAAATATGGGTCAAGTTCAATAAAATCATCCCGTATGCCATAGTTTCCAGGAAATTGGACTCGAGAGGGTTGATTAAAATCGAACACCTCAACAGCACCAAAACAATCCGCAAAGGAATTGGAGAAGTTCATTTTAAATCCTTGGCTCCACGAATGGAGGCTGAATAAAATACTCAACGATAGGAGATATTTTATTTTATTGCTCATGTTAAGGTAAAGATAATTTAATTTTACATAAATAATAATCAACTGAACTTCTGCATGACGAACGTCAAAACATTATACGAACATCTTGGAGACGAACAGCTTCATAAACTTATAAACAGTTTTTAAGCCAGAGTTTTTGAAAGCCCTATACTTGGCCCTTTGTTTAATAAAACTAATGCCGATTCGATCAAAGACAAGCAGTATCGATTTCTCACACAGCTATTAGGTGGCCCTCCCCGATATGCGGAGAAATATGGACATCCAAGAATGCGAATGCGTCACATGCCTCATGCAATTGACGCGACAGCAAAAGAAGAGTAGTTAAAATTGATGAAAGAAGCCATTAACGATTTAGATATAAGTGATGATCTAAAAGAGGCGCTCTATATGGTTTTCCCAAGAATAGCTCAACATATGGTTAATCGGAATTAAGAAATCCTTATGACCCTACCCGAAAACCAATTATGCAGACATCATCAATCTGTTCAAAGTCTCCCTTCCAATCATCAAATGCTTTGATCAATTCCCTTTTTTGATCTTGCATTGGTAAGTGAGCTATTTCTAATAAATTGGCCTTAAGCTGGGCATACTTATATTTCTTTCTTTTTGGACCACCAAATTGATCTGGAAAACCATCAGAAAATGTATAAATCAAATCACCCTCTTTACAAGGAATAGCATGGTTAGTATAGGGTTGATCCTCTTCTTGTACCCAAAAGAAATCTCCTGCTACAATGGCTTTTGGCAAATAAATAACAAAGTAATCTTTTAATGCTCTGGACACGTATTACTCTGCTGGCATAATAGCATTTTGAATTCGCTTCGCATAATTAATGCTATCCGTAATTTCCGCATTGACGACTTCAAGATCTTTCCTTCTGCTCTCTGCGATATCGCGTTGATGCTCTATTTCATTTTTCTGTCTCAAAATTGCTTCAGAGCTTCGCTTTTTGCTCTTATAATTACGATAGATCAATATGAGTATGCCTATTAACAAAAGAAAAGCGATAGACGTGCCCCAACCAATCATCACATACTGCTTCTCTTGCTGTTCTCTTAATTCTTTTTCTTATCGCTCTTCTAGTTGTGCTCGTTGAATTTGTTCAGCAGCAAGTAAACTGTCTTGTTTTTGTTTTTGCTCATATTGATTAGTGATATTCGCCCGAATGAGGGCTTCTCTCTTATCTAAACCGAATAAACTGTCACGCGTATGATAGTACTTTTCCGACGCTTCAAAAGCCTTTTGGTAACGACCTGTTTTATGGTACAAATTCATATATGCCTTATACAACCGCAATGATATTTCTGTTGACAAACCATAAGTAATTTCATTATTTGCCCGTTCCATCAGCTTTTCAGCTTCTTAATAATAGCCCATTTCAATTTCGAGATTGGCCAAACCAATCTCGCTTTCAACTACTGCGCTCAGCACCGAATTACTTGCGTTTTCCCTTATATAAAGGGATCGTTGAAAGTAATACTCAGCAGAATCAAATGCTTCTAATTCAAAATGAAGAGCACCCAGGTTATAAAAAGATTGGCCAATAGCGAATGTGTCTGATATTCGGCCATTTCAAGCGCGTCTAGGAGAAGAACTCGGGCTCTTGTTAAATCTCCTGAAGCCTTAGAACATTTACCTAACTCCAGCGCAACTAACTGTTCATTCGGCGTTTGTTGATTCGCTTCAAGTAATTGTATTATTCGCTCACTGGTACACGTGTCCGATTGCGAACTCGCATTAAAGTTAAATAGAATCAGTATTAGCGAAACTCTCATGAATGACCAAAATACAAAAACCCAGCCACTTTAACGTGCTGGGTTTTGATGAATTACCATTGTAATCAAATGCGACTAAATGGAGTTTATGATTCCATTGAGCGTTGAACTTGGACGCATTGCGTTTGCAGTTTTATCTTGATCTGGCTTATAATAACCGCCAATATCTTCAGCATCTCCCTGCGCATCATTCAATTCTGTTATTATTTTAGTCTCATTTGCAGCCATCACCTTATAAACATTGCTAAAGTGTTCGCTCAACTTTGTATCTTCTGTTTGTTCAGCTAATTCTTGCGCCCAATACATGGCCAAATAAAAATGACTGCCTCTATTATCTAATTCACCTACTTTACGTGACGGTGATTTATCATTTAACAAGAATGATGTCGTTGCTTTGTCAAGGGCATCCCCTAAGATCCGAGCGCGCTGATTATTGTATTTCTCTCCAAAATGATCTAAAGAAACTCCCAGCGCCAAAAACTCACCTAAAGAATCCCATCTTAAATGACCTTCAGTTACGAACTGGTCAACATGTTTAGGTGCTGAGCCGCCCGCGCCTGTTTCAAACAAACCACCACCATTCATGAGTGGTACAATCGATAACATTTTTGCACTTGTGCCCAGTTCCAAAATAGGGAAAAGATCAGTGAGGTAATCGCGCATTACATTACCCGTTACACTAATTGTATTCTCTCCTTTTTTAACACGATCGAGTGTGAATTGACAAGCATCTACCTGAGACATGACCTTCACCTCTAATCCGTTCGTATCATGATTTTGTAGGTATTGATTTACTTTTTTGATGATCTCAACGTCATGACCTCTTGTTTCATCTAACCAAAAAATAGCTGGCCAACCGGTAGCTCTAGCTCTGGAAACTGCTAATTTTACCCAATCTTGGATAGGATCATCTTTTGTCTGACACATTCTCCAAATATCGCCTCCTTCAACCTCATGCTCCATTAAAGTTACTCCCGAATCATCCATTACACGGACAAGACCATCAGCAGCTATTTCAAATGTTTTATCATGTGAGCCATACTCTTCAGCTTTTTGAGCCATTAGTCCGACATTCGGAACAGTACCCATCGTAGTTGGGTCAAAAGCGCCGTTCTTTTTACAAAAATCAATGACAACTTGATAAAAATGAGCGTATGAAGAATCTGGAATGACAACTTTTGTATCCTGTTGGTTTCCATCTTTATTCCACATTTGACCAGAGGTTCTGATCATAGCCGGAATTGATGCGTCAATAATTACATCAGAAGGAACATGTAAGTTTGTAATACCTTTGTCCGAATTTACCATGGCAATATCCGGACCGTTGTCATAAACCGCTTGAATATCTTTTAGGATTTCAGCTTTGTTAGGAGCTTCTTCAATTTTCGCAATCAAATCGCCAAATCCATTTCTTTCCTCAACGCCTAGATCTTCTAATGTTTTTCCATACTTTTCCCATATCGTCTTGAAGTATGCCTTTACCGCATAACCGAAGATGATCGGATCCGAAACTTTCATCATGGTTGCTTTCATGTGAATTGAAAACAATACCCCTTTCGCATTTGCATCTGCAATATGTGCATCCAAAAATGCGATCAACTTATTTTTACTTAAATAGGTAGCATCAATAATTTCCCCATCTAATAGGTCTAATGTTTTTAATACTTGTTTTTCTCCAGAAGCGCTTTCAAATTCAATTGTTACTTCCCCAGCTTTTGACATCGTTACCGACTTTTCATTAGCGCGAAAATCGCCATTCTCCATCGTAGACACATGTGTCTTAGAATCTGATGACCAAGCACCCATCCTGTGCGGGTTAGTTTTTGCATAATTTTTTACAGCACGTGGTGCACGTCGGTCAGAATTGCCTTCGCGTAACACAGGGTTCACAGCACTCCCTTTAACTTTGTTATATCTCTCTTGAATATCTTTCTCTTCTTCCGTTTCAGCATCTTCAGGATAGTCAGGGATTTTATATCCTTTTGCTTGAAGTTCTTCAATCGCCTCTAAAAGTTGAGGAATTGATGCACTAATATTGGGTAACTTGATAATATTTGCTTCTGGTTTTTTTGCTAAATCACCTAACTCAGCCAATGCATTTGGAACTTGTTGGTCGTCTGTCAAATAATCTGGAAATAAAGCTAGTATTCTTCCTGAAAGCGATATGTCTTTCGTTTCCACTGCTACGCCAGCTGAATTAGTGAATGCCTTGACGATGGGTAGAAAGGATTGTGTCGCCAATGCTGGCGCTTCATCCGTAATTGTATAAATAATACGTGCGTCTTTTGATGCCATTTCTTATTTTTTGTTTAAACCGATAAAAACTCTTTAAATGCAGAGGGGACTGCAGGACGACAAAAATAGAGTTTTGTCGTTGATTTCCTAGCGCTTAATACATCAATTCGACCAATGAAAGGCTATTTATTTTGATTTTAAGTTAATGAACTTAATATGACAGCTAACCATATGGCAATAGCAGCGAAGGAAAACTCCTAATAAGCGCATCAAAAATCTCGTTCTCTTTTTGTTTTATCCTTTGGAATTGGAATGATTCGAATACCCAAACTGTGCATTCGCACTTCGCTTAGCCATGTCCTTGTGTCGGGCTGTTGATATGCAGAAGTAGGTTTCGTAAAAAGTGCATATCGAAATAGATTTAAGTTTAGATAAACGGAAAGGTAAAACCGTTCATATTTTTCCGTGATCTGAGGTTGATAATTAAGTGTTAGTGCAGGATAATTCGGACTAACCATTGCTCCATCAAAGCTCACTCCCGGAGTATTTATTTTAACCATAGCGTTTAATCCTACACCAATAGAGTTGCTAATTTTGACCTTTTCCGAAACATTAAAATGAGCGTCAAAATAATGCGTGAATCGAACGACATGATAACGTACTTTATAATTCAGATTATTGAAATAATTTACGATAGAATCGGAATTATTAGTAGAGCTCCCTTGATAGATTAAGTTGCCGGAACTTCTAAAAAAACGATAGCCAAGCTCCATTGAATATCCAATTTGCCAACGATTATTATTGGAAAAGCGCTGGCCAAAACTACGCACACCAATGCCTTGGGCGAGTGTACCTAAATTTTGATTTAGTCGATAGAGATCCCATGTTTCATTCTCATTATAAACTTGAAGGTAGTTTAAAAATTCTGATTGGGTCTGAATAGCCGAAAGCTCATAACTTGCTCCAAAAGAAAACTGAGCGTAATTGTTTTTGCAGTAAAGCGACACAAGCAAAACTAGAAAGAATAATGGCCTTCGCATTGGCTAATTGATTTTAACCAAAAATAACCAACTTATCCAAACATGATATCGTAGACGCGTTCAATTTTATCGTCAATATCCCTACCTGAAAAGTTTCGTACGAAGCGACTATGTTCTTTTCCGTCAAAAAAGATCAATAGAACAGGTGCAGTATAAACACCATATTGCGCCGCCATTTCTGTTAACTCTTTCCCTTCTATCGTTTGAAAGTCGAGTAATGGGTAATGATCCTCAATATGAGATTTAACTTTCGGGTATAATACAGAGCAAACGCTACATTGATCTCCCCTAAAATAGATGGCTTTATTCATTTGCTAAGAAAAATCGGGCCCATTTAAGATCCATTGGTGTTGTAATCTTTATATTCTCCTCATTTCCGGAAACTAAGGATACTAATTTACCCGCATGCTCAACAACTGAAGCATCATCCGTAAATATCGTTTGATAATCATTGTGATATGCTTCTCTTAAGAGGTTGGCTCGAAAGCATTGCGGTGTTTGAACCAGTGCATAATCGCTTCGTGGCACAGCTATAGACGGATTCTGTCCGATATTTCGCAATGATTCTTTTAAATCCAAAACTGGAACTGCAGCTCCTTTTTTTTCTGCCACCTCAAAGCAAGTTTCAATAACATTCTCAGCTACAAAAGGCCTGACCGCATCGTGAACGGCTATTAGTTGACCTGTTGCCTTTTCCAATCCATTTTTCACAGAATGAAATCGTTCTTTTCCTCCTTCAATGACTGTATGAATGATCTTAAAATTATGTTTAAGACACAAGTCAGACCATGTTTGAATTTGGCTCTGAGGCAAAACAACAATTATTTCAGCAGCATCCCGTAAGTTCGAAAACTTGCGTATGGTATGCATCAATATTGGTTCTCCAGAAAGTTCTAGAAATTGTTTTGGAATTTCTGCTCCCATCCTTTTCCCGGTACCTCCGGCCGTTATAATAACCGATCGTGAAATTGAAGGAACAGACATGATATAAATAGATTACCGCTTAGATGATCAACATTGCATCACCATAAGAATAAAAGCGATACTTCTCTTTTACAGCTTCGTTATAGGCTTCTTTAACAAAATCAAGATCAGCAAATGCAGCTACCATCATCATCAATGTTGATTGAGGTGTATGGAAGTTTGTAATCATTGCATTAGCAATCGAAAAATCGTAAGGAGGGAAAATGAATTTATTCGTCCAACCACTGAAAGGCTTCAGGTATCCATCCGTAGAAACACTCGATTCGATTGCACGCATACTTGTTGTACCAACGGCACAAACACGCCTCTTTTCGCGCTTTCCTTTATTTACCAATTCAGCAACATCTTCTGTAATGATCGCTTGCTCAGAATCCATTTTATGTTTTGTCAAATCTTCTACATCAACACTTCGGAATGTCCCGAGACCAACATGCAATGTTAATTCTGCAAATTCAATTCCTTTAATCTCAAATCTTTTTAATAATTCGCGACTAAAGTGCAATCCTGCAGTAGGTGCAGCTACTGCTCCCTCATTCTTTGCATAAATGGTTTGATAACGCTCTTCATCTTCAGGCACAACATCGCGTTGGCTTTTGATATATGGCGGAATTGGCGTCTCGCCTAGTTCCGTAATTTTTTGCTTAAACTCTTCGTAAGAACCATCGAACAAAAATCGGATCGTACGTCCTCTCGAAGTTGTATTGTCAATAACCTCTGCAACGAGTGTATCATCTTCTGTAAAATATAACTTATTACCGATTCGGATCTTTCGTGCAGGATCAACTAAAACATCCCATAATAAGCTATCGCGATTCAATTCTCTCAACAAGAAAACTTCAATACGCGCTCCTGTTTTCTCCTTATTACCGTATAAACGGGCAGGAAAAACTTTCGTATTATTCATGATCAGCACATCACCTTCATCGAAATAATCAAGGACATCTTTGAACTGCTTGTGTTCAATTGTTCTTTTCTCACGATCCAATACCATTAGACGTGACTCGTCTCTATTCGGCTCTGGATGTTGTGCGATTAACTCTTCTGGTAATTCAAAATTAAATGCTGATAACTTCATATAATGCTCAGTTTTAAAGGAGGACAAAGTTAATATTTATAAATTTCATATCCTTATATATCAGCGAAAATATTATCATCTCCGTTCAATCAGATTCTATTAAATGGAGATTTTGAAATGAAAGACATCATCACCAATATATAAAACACCCGAATCAAGGTAGGAACTCACCTGTAATCCGGGCGTTTATCACACTACAATGAACAAGACGCTATTGATTGCTATTGCACTTCTAACAACATTGCTTTTTGAAAGAGTCCTATAAATTCTATACGATCAGATTCTTCAATACTTAGGGCGGTTTTCGCCAATTCTTCAACCTCGCTCAACCCAAAATCATTGATATATTTTGATGATCTTAGAATCATGGAAAATGATGCAACGGCGGCAGAAAAACGAAAATCATGGGTTGCTTCTTTCCAATCTTTATTGGCATTGTCAATACTGACTTCTTTCGCTATGCTTTTTGCTTGGTCAGGTTGTTTGAATCTCAATTTAACCGTACCTAACTCATTGGAACCTCCTAGGGCACTGGCTTGGTATTTAAGGTTTCCTGAGATGGTTTTGCCCGGAACGATTTCGTAAATGGCCGTAACCGTGTGACCAACACCTAATTCTCCGGCGTCTTTTGTGTCATCCTCAAAATCTTCAGCATTCATGATGCGATTTTCATAACCTATTAATCGATATTCAGCCACTGTATTCGGGTTAAACTCCACTTGAATTTTAACGTCTTTGGCGATCGTCATTAAAGTGCCTGCAAGATTTTTCACCAAGACATGATTACTCTCACCAATTTCATCGATATAGAAATAGTTGCCGTTTCCGTGATTAGTGAGCGACTCCATTTTTGAGTCCTTGTAATTTCCCATTCCAAATCCTAGGATGGTCAAATAAACGCCTTTATCTCTTTTCGATTCAATTAATCGAGTCAACTCGCCTCCAGACGACGACCTTCCAATATTAAAATCACCATCTGTAGCTAATATCACACGGTTATTACCTTCAGGGATAAAGGCATCCACTGCTTGTTGATAAGCCATTTCAATGCCTCCTTCTCCATTTGTAGAACCTCCTGAGCTAAGATTATCGATTGCATTTTTGATTATTTCTTTATTCTCACATGAAGTGGTGATATTGAATAAAATTTTCTCGAAATAATCTGTTACTATTTTCGTTAGTATGCATTCTTACTTATAGCCAACACCATTAAACCTGAAATGAAGATGATATTTCTACTCGCTAACATCGATGTTTACGGCCAACTGTAACTTTTAGTAGATATTTGTGTCTAACTTTGTACTGATGCTTTTCATTGCCAAATACAACCCAAAACAATTTATGCTGATCGGCTTAATGCTGATTGGCTTATTTAGTCGCGGGCAAAGTAGTATTTCGGGTTATGTCTATGACGAGAATAATAGCCCTATACCCTATGCAAAAGTATACATCAAGAACTTCACAAATAAAGGTTCAATAACCGATTTAGATGGAAAGTATTTTATTCCAATTGATTTTGGAACTTATGATGTGATTTATCGCTGTGTAGGATTTGAAGAACTTACAACCAAAGTCACTGTAAACTCTAACGAGCCAACCGTCAGCAACGTCTATTTAAAGCAATTAAACAATGAATTGAATGAAGTAGAGATTGAGGTGAAGCAAAAAAACATGGGCTGGCTTATCGTTCAGAATGTGATACAGCACAAGGAAGAGATGATACGGCAATTTGATGGATATACGTGTGATTTATATATCAAAGGGGTCGAAACCTTCGATAAAAAAAAGCGACAAAAACAAGAAACGGACGAGACCGAACCGAAAGACATTTTCGCCGAACAAAAGGAGGAAATCCGCAAAAAAATTGAAGGAGATGATCGGCTTAATATGGTAGAGATTAACCTAACCAAACACTTTGAATACCCCAATAAAATCAAAGAGATCCGCACCGGATATGATAAAATTGGCAAACCTGATCAAATCTATTTTCAATCAACTGTTAGCGGAGATTTTAACTTTTATGAAAGTTTAATGCGTAAAGATGATTTGCATCTAACACCTATTGTATCGCCTTTGCACCCTGCCGGAATTTTATCCTATAAATATAAATTAGTAGGGGTCACTCCAACAGCAAATGACACGATTTACGCGGTTGAAATTAAGCCAAGAAGTGTCGGTACCAGTACCATGGAGGGAACCCTTTATGTTTCAAAAAATGAATGGGTACTCACAAAGATAGACGTTTCCATGCACAAGGGTAACTTGAAGAAATACGATGATTTCAGGATATTACAGGAGTTTGAAAAAACAGACAGCTTATGGTTACTGAAAAAGCAATTGTTTGAATACAGTACAAAGTATGGAAAAGAGACTGTAAAAGGTGTGACGCAAGTGGTCTACTCTAATTTCATTGTTAACCCTGCTTTTGGCCCCAAATTCTTCTCTAATGAGGTTGGAATTACAACAGAAGAAGCATATGAAAGAGATTCGACGTATTGGGATGAAATAAGACCCATAGAATTAGAACCGGAAGAGCGCCGCAAAAAATTTGTTCAGGACAGTTTAGAGGCGATCTATACCTCTGAAGCATATTTAGATTCTGTAGACGCCAATTTTAATAAAATCACAGCGCTCAAGGTTCTATGGTTTGGAATAGAGCATCGCGACCGGCATAAAAAAGAACAATGGTACCTTTCTTCCGTGGCAAACATAATTGAACCACTTGAAGTTGGTGGTTTGCGTTTTGGTCCTGGCTTTAATTATTTTAAAAAATGGGAGAATGAACAGTGGATCGATACATATACCAACATGACGGTTGGCTTTAACAATGCAGATTTGAGGGGAAGGGCTAGGGCCTACCATTTATACAACCCAAAAAAACTTGCACGCTATAGCGCTTCATTTCAACGAGAAGCTTTTTTAGTCAATTGGAATGATAATATTTTAGCCACAACCAACCGCCAAAACTTCTATATGAATACCCAAGCGCGTCTGTGGCATTATATAGAGTTTGTTAATGGGCTATATTTCGGTGCGAGAGCCATTTTGGAACGTCGAGAACCATTCAGTTTAGATTATCAATTCGTAACCTGGTTTGATGACGAATTAAACAATGGTCCCCCTTTACAATTCGACCCTTATAATGCATTTAGAACTTCTTTCTACTTAACCTATACGCCTGCTCAAAAATACATGACTGAACCAAAACGAAAAGTTGTTTTGGGCAGTCGTTGGCCTACTTTCTCACTCTACTGGGAGAAAGGTTGGAACGGCCCATTTAATAGCCCGGTTGATTTTGACTATTTAAGTTTCACCGTAGAGCAATCATTTCAGATTGGAACAATGGGTACTTCCAATTATTTGGTTCGAACGGGTCAATTTGTGAATCAGGATAGTGTTTTCTATATCGATCGAAAATTCTTCAGGGAAAATGACACTCAGACACCATTGCGATTTCTATTTGTAAATCCGCTTAATAATTTTCAAAATTTAGATTCCTCTTACGAAACGCAAGATTTCTATATTGAGACGCACTTTATCCATCACTTTAACGGATCAATCGTCAATAAAATCCCTTTTATGAAACATACAGGAATCACAAGTTCTGCAGGAGCTGGATTCATCTATTTACCGGAGCATAATAATTATTTTTATACGGAAGCCTTCTTTGGTGCTGAGCGGATATTTAAATTATTAAGAAGAAGATTACGACTAGGTGCCTATGTTGTTTTCAGTGTCGCGAGTAATCAGTTCGCGCTCCCGAGCGAGGAGCAACCCAAAAACATCCAATTCAAGATCTCATTTGATATTATGGATGAGCAAGATCTGAAGTTTAATTTTTAGGTCAAGCAGTCAACCAGACGCTAATAAAATTTGGTTACTCAACCGAATTTCAGTACATTAACTAAAATTAATCGCTATGGGATTTTATTATTTCGTTTGGAAAATACTTGGTGTAGCGTTTCTACTTTTCCTTGCATATACGTTTTTTGTAGTACGCAATAATCACCGAGAGGAGCACTAATTATTTTAAAACAAGCTGAGTTCGATAAACCTCGCCTTCCGCAGTGGTTGCAACAAGGATATATATACCTGGATTAAATAGTGATAAATCAATTTTTCCGGTTGCATTAGGACGTAAAAAAATTCTTTTACCCGTCATGTCTACAATCGCAAAACCGCTCAGGGGTTTTTGTGTGGAATAATTCAGAATTCCATTAGAAGGATTAGGATAGACCACAAATTCTTGTTTGTTTTTTTCTATATTTAAAGTGGGATCAGTGCTGTGGATCACTCCGACAGCATCTAAATCAAAACCACCACTCTCAAAGTCGGTTGGGTAAGGATCGTTTATGATATTTCCTTCACTATCCTTTGTTCCAAAATCAGGGTTAATCGATCCAACAACATCAATGATTCGGATGAAGTTGATGTCAGACAAGTCAACACCCGTTGAATCGGCAATATCTTGCAAATCAAATGGTGTTCCATATCCCTGTCGGTATTTGCCTGCCAAATTGTGAACCAAAGTTGGGTCTGAATTAGCATATGTCGCAGTTTGTTCTTCTATAGGAATATTCGATATGGATGGTATTCGGACAAATTTCTCACCATCTGTGCTTACCTCCACATGGGCAAATTCGAGGTATTCATCAGAAAAACTATTTTCAAAAATGACAAAATCTGGACCCGGTAAATCTTCAATGGAAAAATCAAAAGAAAGGGTTATTGATCCTCCATCACCTAAACTGACTACCTCGGTAGACGTGCCTTCAGCTGCATATAAAGCTGCATCTGCCTCCCCATAAGAAGCTAAACCTCCATCTGGATAGGCGGCGTCTAAGGGTCCTCTTGCAAAATCAACTAAAATAGTCGCCCAAGCCACGATTGCAGAAGAGTCTTTATGAACTGCAGTTGTTCCGTCCTCTCCTGAAGGAGGAGCAAATTGTCCATTCACTGCCAAAGTCAGGCTGAGCAATATTAACAAAAGTGTTTTCCTTAACATACCATCACTCATTTTCAAATACTAAATCAGTTGTGTTTAAACCGCCTTGAAAAGTATCTATTCCCTCTCCTGACAGATTATAAACATGAATTGTCGAAGAGTTGACATACCCATTTGCATCAACTGCATAAAACAAAGACGAAGCGGAGTCATAATGCAAACCAAAAAAGGTTTCAAATTCTGAAAGGTCGATGATCTGAGTAGGATCATCCAATTCAGTCATCATATTCAGACGATAAACCCCTTGTAAATCTTGATCAAAATAATATAACCAATCACCTACCTGAGTCATTGACGAGATGGGTCTTTCAGTTATTGAAACTACTGTGCGATTGGCAGCATCTATTCTTAATAATGCGGTTGGAATATCGGCATAGTTTCCACGAGATATTAAATAGATATCACCATATCCATCGGCAATCATCTCGGAAGGATTCATGCGCGTTGTAAACGATGAGACCACCTCATAGGTGGCCGTATTTATAACCGAAACCGTCGAATCATAAATTGGATATAATAAACCTCCAGAATTGGAAACAAATAGTTCGTCATCTAATAATACCATAGCATCAGGATTTGAACCAACGGTTATGATTTCTACCAGACTATTATTGAATAAGTCGATGACACCTACTGTGCCGTCGAAATTGCAGACAAATGCACGAGGACCATCTACAACCACTTTTCTTGGTGATCTCGGTTCTGAACCATTAAAAAATGGAATTTGAGCCACAGATTTCATAGTTTCCCTGTCAATGATTTCAACTTGACTTGAGTTATCAACCGTTACAATTAGGTATTCCTTTCCATTAAGATTATAAGCTTCAAAATCATTCGCCGTATCACCTAAACCACGACCATTTTCAGATCGGAAGATTTGTTGATAGCCTTCCACGCCATCATAGAAACTAATCGACGCATTGTTCTGCTCAAATAAACCTTCGTTCAAGGAAAATACGCCGGATTCATATTGACTCGGAGTAATTGGCTCAATCGGTTTTTTATTGCAGGAATAAATCGCCAGAATCGATAAAAAGACAAAGAAGTTTTTCATTTTTCTAATCGGTATTTTATTCTTAGTTGAAGATGACGTCCCGGCATGGGAAAACTACGAATAACTTGATAATTATTAGCCAAAAGATTCATGACCTTTAGGTCAATGAGCAGGTTAGACGCTTTCCAACGAATCGTTTTCGAAAGTCCAATATTCAAATCAACAAAGCCTGGCAAGTAGTTGGCGTATATATTTTCATTCAGGGTATATCTAAAACCTGAAACTAAAGCTGTAGCTCCAATTTGATAACCTTTTCTAGTTAGGTGAATGCCCGCTTGTCCAACATAAAAAGGCGTGTACGGAATTTGATGACCATAAGTTAAACTATTTCGATCGGTAATGTCAACCGATTGATTAAAGGAATGACCGGTATTTACATCTAATCGGCACTTTTTTAATTGATAAGTGAATAATCCGCCCATATCAAATCCTTGAATGAACGTTTCCCCAATATTTTGCATACTCCAATTAAAAAGATCTTTAGTTGGGATAGCTATAATCTTATTAGAAAGGTGATTATAATAACCATCAGCTGTCAATTCGATGCTTACATTTTTGAATTGATACCCATATGTTATACCCAAATTGACCATGTGCGCATCTTCTGGTTCAAGGTTGGTATTACCAATAAAATTATAGTATAAATCATTGAAAGAAGGCATTCGAAAAGAGTGCTTATAAAAGCTTCTGATACGCAGTGCTTTTTCCTTAAAAGGTAAATAGGCTATGGCTAAAAATGGTGACAAGCGTTGAAATTTTCGCCCTGATTGAACCGTATTTAAAATACTTTGATCTTTAATTAATTGTGCCGTCAGGTTTCCTTCCAAACGAAATCGACCAAGCACTGTTTTGGCTCCGAGCACTGAAATATTCGTCATTCGTTCTGGGCGAATCAATTGCGTACTACCATCTAAAGACCCATATATAATATCTGAACCAAAATAGACTTTCTCTTCTGGAAATCTAAAACTACGAGCCATCATAAATCCGCCCGTTGCAGATGCTTGGTTAAAATCGATATCAATATAACCTAGCAAATTTTGATATTGTGGATCAAAATAACGCATGTAATTCGTTTGATATCCTCCATGTATGGTTGCTTTCCATTGTTTAAAGCTTCTAGTATACAAGGACTGAATTCGGAGCGTTTCTGTCTCTAAAGTTTGATCATTCGAACTATTGTATAAAACAGCAGCCCCCGGCAGTTCTTGCTGATTGTTGGAATAGTTTGCACTTATATTCCATTTCGTTTGCTTATCTGAATAGCCACCAGCAAATCGGCATCGGTAGCTCAACATTTCAGTATTCTCTCGCCATAATTCAGGCCCATCGTTTAAGTCTGGATGTTGAAAACGATAACGACCGTTTCCGTGTCTCAACATACCTTGTCCACCGGCGAAAAATCCTTTGCCGATTGATTTCTGATAATAGGCTCCGTGCTCATAGGCATTGATGCTGGTTAGGTTGGTATACATACCTACTCTCATTTTATCCGGAGACCGAAATAATGTGGATTGAAGTGAAATGGTATTCGCCTGGGCAAAAGAAGCTGCTGGTGCCAAATCATCCATCACAGTACCAGTAGACAGTGCAACTTTGTGCAAGCCAAATAATTCAAAATCTGATAAGTTAACAGCTCCCGTTCTCACAGCGGACATAGCAAAACCATCCGTCACTACACTTGTATGTGCAGCGCTCAGGCTTCTGAAAGCGATTGTTTTGACTCCTCCAATTCCTCCGTAATCTCGAATTTGTACTCCGGGTAATATTTTTACAAGTTCTCCTACATCAACAGCTCCCCATTCATCCACCTGTTTTTGGTTAATTTCAAAATGAGGCACTGAAGAACGAATTTGAATCCACGTCGCTATGGTATCACCTTTTGCAAAAACAGGAATAGCGCTGAGATGACGGGTCGTATCTTGCGAAAGGCCTCGCGCCATGAAACTTAAAAACATTAACGTTATGGTTATTCGAATGATCACTCTCGTTTCTAAATTGCTGCTATTTAATAAGAATTAGCTGGGACTGCATGCGCTCATTTGTCTCGACGGATAAAAGATAGGTTCCTTTAGCAAGATTTGTCAATTGCATACTTTGCACTCCTGCTACAAATCGATTTTTAGTGACTACATTGCCCTGCACATCTGAAATGGTCACGGTGGCATCTTGCTTTAGATCTATTTGAAACTCACCATTAGATGGATTCGGGTATACCGTAAGCTCATCTTGAATTACTTCTTCTAAACCAAAAGCATAAGGGCCATTCATTGGCAAGCTTGGTGGTGTTGCCGCCCCCCAAGAAGTGTAACTGCAAGCGAACCAATCGCCATTATGAAGCTCTTCACTAATACCCGAATTTAAAACCCAGCCTCCAACATTGTCAGCTGACCATGTCGACCAATAATTTGGAGTTCCTCCGAGTCCAATATCGCCCGTTATTTCGCACTCTACACTATTCAAAAAACCACCCATTAGGTCAAAAGTCAAACCATAAATACCATCATCTTGCAATGCCGCTAACACCTCTTCCGCAGTGATAGTTTCACCTTCAAACAAATATCCATAAGCGTAAGAATGTCCTGGTAACCACTCATTATAATCAATAACAATAACCACTTCCTTTGAACCGGAGCCGATAACAAACTCAGTGTCAAAATGTGTAAAAGCGGCCGAATCTAATGCAGAAATAGGATAAAAAGGTCTTCTCGGAGGCCAAGAAGCATAGGAGCATCCAAACCAATCACCGTCAACAATCGTAGTTAACAAACCGGCATTCATCGTCCAATCTGATAAGTTCGTTCCGCTCCATGTAGCCCAATAATGCGGATCGCCAGCTAAACCTTGTAAATCGTTGAAGAGAATATCATTTAAAAACGCTTCTGCATTGATCGTAAGATTTACATCAGCAGATGCAATATCTGCAAGCATTGTCGCCCCGTCTGTAGTTCCGTCAAAAGCATATCCCCATGCATAAGTCATGGCTTGTCCAGACTCGCTTTCCACAAAATCTATAACAAATACTGCTGAATCTGATCCCTCACCAACCCAAAATTGAACGATACCATCATGATACCTAGCCGATTCATAAGCAGCTAATGGATCGCCGGGTGCAATTTCAGGATCAAAATCGGTATAAGAACACCCGAACCAATCACCGTGTTCTACCAAAGTTGCTAGTCCTCCATTCAAGACCCATTCCGTCTCCTCTGTCTTACTCCAAGTACCCCAAAAATCTGGATCTCCACCAAGTCCAGCATGATTATTATAATGGATTTCGTTCAAGAATCCTCCTTCAATAATTACATCTAATTTTTCTTCGTCTGCAGCAATAGCTGCCAAGATATCGCCACCAGAGACGTCAAGCGCATCATCAAAAAGAAAGCCCCAAACATAAGCCGAGTCTTCAGTTCCGTCCAAGAAATCGATTTCTAAATAAGCAGTGTCGGGCCCTTCGCCAACAAAGTACACCACATTATCCGATGTAAACTGAGCGCTACTAAAAAAAGCGCTAAGCGCCAATGCGCCTGTGAGTATTAATTTTCTCATCCTTTTTATTTAAAGGTCAAATGCATGACCATCAGTTAAAAAAAGGAATAGAAACGCAGAATAAGAAAGAGGTGAAACCCCGACTTAAACTTTGCTTTTATCCCGAAAGCGTTGTTTGTGAAAAATGGCAGGTCTTCTGACTCACTCCTTGCTTTGCGCCCTTCCCATCAAATCTTGATATTGACAGTGGTTTTTACACAAAGTTTTGAAGCTTACAGCTGCGGGAACAGTTCAGGAATTGCCTTTGGGCGCACCTGATTCCCATTTTAATTCCGTACAAACGGAAACCAAAATTCAGGGTAAAGATAGAATAAAAAGATGAAAGGAGGTTTGTTGGGTTTTCCAACTAGTATTATCTATAACTAGAGAAGCTTTTCCATTTCGATTGAAGGATCCCAAAGAACCTCATTAAAATGAAGAATTTGATCATTGTCTATGACCAGACCTTCCGCTCTTAATTTCTCTTCCATAGTGGTCGGCGTGGCAAAATGCATTTTACCCGTCAGGAATCCATTTCGATTGACAACGCGGTGTGCTGGAATAGGAGTAGGAAGTGAATGCGCATTATTCATGACCCAGCCAACTAATCTACTCGAACGTACCGCACCTAAATAGCGAGCAATAGCACCGTAGGTAGTCACTCGTCCTTCAGGAATGTTTGCTACGACTGCGTAGACGTCTTCGTAAAAATCCTGTTTTTTATCCAATTGAGGATTGATTTAAATGAATGCGCTTTAGGTTGATATTCTTCTAAGATTTCAGGATTCAAAAGATAGTACACATCGCGTTCTAAATGTGCAAATAAAAGCGGCTCTTGATTATTCGCTTTACGCTTTGAAGGTGTAATCAAAGCCATAAAGTTTTTAAACTCAACTTCAAGTCTTTTTTGTTCCTCTTTAATTCCTAGAATGGTATTGACTGAATAGTCGTAGTGATAAACAGAAGCGTCTGTTAATTTACCACGATTAAAGGGTGTACGTCGCTTTAATTGGCGATTTGAAAAAACACGATCAATATTCAGTCGTTTTAGATCAACTTTTGTTCCGTGTTCTTCGTTTTTAGTGAATATGCGAAGCATGATTTGCTCCTCTTCGAGTTGATCTCGAAAGAACAAATTTTTGATTTCCCCTATAGCTTCATCCGCGCATGAAAAGCGAATGGGAGACATATCATCTTCGTTATGGTACCGCTTCAATTCCAAATCTTCAGTAATTTCCTTACTTATAATACGATCATAATTCCCTAGGCGTTGCCAGTAATGATTATTTTTCTGAAGTTTTTTTTTTAGAGTTTAAACTTGCAATATTTGATTTTGTATCCTTTTTCTGAAAATACACCTTCATAATGTGTTTTGATCGATAGGATATCTTGTGTTTCTAAATCTAAATTATCAACCATTTCGCCATATAGATCCCAGGTTTGTGTTTCAATTGTTCCACCTACCTCTTCAACCTCTTGCAAAGTGGAAGCAAAGAGTAGGTCATTATCTGTCTTTAAGTGGATAATGCCTTCAGGTTTTAAAAACTTCCGGTAACGATCTAAAAACAACTTTGAACTCAATCTTTTTCTTGGTTTGTTGGGTTGAGGATCGGAAAAGGTCAACCAAATCTCATCTACTTCCTTAGGCGCAAAAAATGAATCGACAAATTCGATTCGCGTCCTCACCCATCCTATATTTTTTAGATCTTCTTCTCGAACCGTATTAGCTCCTTCCCAAATACGAGCACCCTTAATATCCAAACCGATATAATTCTTGTTAGGGTATCGCTTTCCTAGCCCTACTGTGTACTCCCCTTTTCCGCAACCAAGTTCGATAACGACGGGGTTCTCATTTTTAAAATAGTTTTGATGCCATTTACCTTTGAGCGGAAAACTGTCATTGTCTATCATTGACCTGTCTGGTTGAAAAACGCAAGACATCGTTTCCATATCGGTAAACCGCTTTAATTTATTCTTCCCCATTATTCTAGAGCTGATTATTGAATTGTTGTAATGAAACCAAGACTTCTTTTAGCATATTCATTTTGGGAGAATCTTCATCTTTGTGGGCAACAATATATTCTTTCAAGACGATGATCGGATCAAATAGCTGATCTTCACTAAAACCACCATCTAAGTTTTCCACGATGGTTATACATTCTAGTGCATCCATCATCTCACCTTCCGTACCTGCAATAATGATTTCTTTCAGGTAAGGTCGATAATCCAAGCCCGAACTCCAAACAGAAATTAACAAATCATGACGAATGGATGCAAAGCGCTTATCAATAAGTGCATTAGCTATTACCGCGGGTACAGTGCTTGATTTTGTTGTATTGATTAGGTCAATAATTTCAGATCTCACATTTCCTTCTGCTGATCTTGACAATAATAAAAGTAGCGGTTCAACTGCATCATCATTCCCATGAATCTTTAAAGCTTTAACTGCTTTTAATTGTGTTGCTGAATCTTTACTTTCCAAGTCGCTGATCAGGTCTTTGACTTTTTTATCCTTTGCCGTTTCTTTTTTACTCATGATCTATAATTGAACTGCAAAGTTACAGCTATTCGTTAAAAATGAATGAATCCATAAAAAAATCCCTTCAGACAAAGCTGAAGGGATAAAACGTATAAGCCGGGTTCTGTCCTTCGCAAACGCGAAGTTCCTGTCATTTATCTAGTCCACAATTCACATTGAGGATCAATCCATCTACCCTCCGAGATCAACCGAACAAGTCTCAAGCCTCGGTTTACATGATGTTTCAACGCATGAGGTTTACACGGCTGCCACTGTTGCCAATGACACCGGTGAGCTCTTACCTCACCTTTTCACCCTTACTTTCAATAAATTGAAAGCGGTTATTCTCTGCTGCACTAGCTGTATTTTGACGAATCAAAACCCTTCCCGTTAGGAAGCATGCTGTTCTGTGTTGCCCGGACTTTCCTCTCCCGTTCGCTTACCAAAAGGCAAAGCAAATCGGGAGCGACAGGACCGTTTAATCGCCAAAGATACGTCTAAAAATGAATTAGTGCTTGATAAACTGATTAACGGTTGTCATACCGTTAATCGTCGTGTGCAAGAAATATATTCCGTCTTGTAAATCTCCGACGTATAGATTTTGATCTCCGAACGAATCAATTATTAGATGACCGATTGCATCATACACTTGCATCGACTCAATTGATTTATCTGTGTTTAAATAAAGAAAGTCTTGAACCGGATTCGGATATACCGAAAAAGTTTCGTTCGGATTATCTTTAATACTCAAATCACTCCAATCACGATCTTTGTATTCTACACTTGTAATTGTCTCCGAGCCAAAAATATCTTGGGCTACAACGGTAAGCACCGGTATCTTTTGGTCATTCGCCCACCACGAATAAATAATTTGTGTAGGTGTTGGAAGCTGAAACCATGTTTCTGACTCCCCTAAAACAATCTTCATTGAATCAGTAAAATCAACCACTGCTTTTGTTCTAATACAGTTAAAGTCACCAAAAGGAGTAATTACCGTTCCCCAACCATCCACTTCGGCTGTTCTTTCTTGGTACCTTCTTAAAATCCCGTCGTAAACAGGATTTAGATCAATTTCATAAAAAGAATTTGACACCCATTCGTCTGAATAATTCAACGGTAAAGCATATTCAAGATCGATAGAGTCATTTTTTAAGGGGATTTCAAAACCACTCAACTCAACTCCAACTCCAACAATTTCGACCCGATCTGATTCGATTTTAGTGAAATTAACAGGATTTGAAAGCGGCAATTCGAATAAGTCTGATGTCGGTATGACGAAGTTTGCATAGGGTGTATAATAATCAGCTTTATAATCAGGATCTAACCAACCGTTGTTAAAAGCTAATTGGTAGGTAATACTTGCGTCTCCAACGTCAAAAAAAGTATCAATTCGCTGGCTCGTGAAGTTTAGTAGAGAATAATCCCAATTATAATCTGCACCTGTTGACTCAAAGTCTAGATCAAAATCATTGGAAATGGATACCATCACTGTATCTCCTGCCTCGGGAAAATCAGAACTGGTCACGGTAATTTGTCCGAAAACAGGGAAGATTGCAACAATACAAACAAGCGCAAGGGTAATATTTTTCATCATGGTAGAATTGATTAGTTCTCCAAACCTAATAAAAACTGTCCATTCATACCAGTTAAGATCAGAGAATCTGTATGCGACTCATTAACGAGTACCGCATCAAAAGTAAAATTAAAAGCGACTAAAGGTCGATCACCACTTTCGTTTGCAATGAAAGAAACATTTTCTACAGTAAATGAAGTCGAAGCATTTTCTGAGCTGATGTCCGAACGATACCATTCTCCATCCTTTTGCATAGACACGACCATTTGACCATAATTGTATGCATCAAATTCATATTCATCAGTATAATTGACATCCATTTGCCAAAACTCCTTACTCCATTTTTGTCTGATTAGAACGGTTTTAAAGGACTCATTTCCGCTATCATCACGTACAATATGGATAACTTGGTGAATACCATCCGACAAAACATCCGTATAAGTGATTTCGCGGCTTACCAAAACTCCATCAATATACCATTCGTGATTATAGTCGCTTACTAAAGGCTCTAAATAAACCGTGTCTAATTGGGTTTGAACCTGAAAATTAGGATTCATCAATTCGTCGCTAAAACCATGTTTTAAAATAATATTGAATTCTTCATTACTATTTTGATATTGATCGAATTTTAATCGAAGGGTCTTATAGCCGTATTGCTGTATTTCATGTGTTGAGACATTTGCAAAATTACCATTATCATCCGCTATTCTTAGGTTATTTAATTCGTTTCCAACACCTCCAAAATCAAATTTTACTTTTCCTTTTTTGTGTGTCAGAAAAGGTAATTCTCCTTCTTCAAACAATGTATAATTCATCCCTGTGAATTCCTTTTCAGGACGAACGAACTCAATTCGGATATTATCTTCTGATGTCAATGACTCCATCTCACCAAAGTAAGCTTTGACGCCATTCATAGAACTAATTCCGTGGCGCATAACCACCGAATTTTCACCTACTGACATGTTAACCTCTTCTCCATTGACAAGACCTCCCATTGTATATATCGGATCATTGCCTTCTGGTAACTCAGGCAATTGTTCTTTTTTACAACCTGTCATAGAAATGATTCCAATCACTGCTAACACCCATATGTATTTCGTCTTCAACATTCCTCTATCTAATTCTTGTTAACAAATTATATTTAACCCCAAACATAATATTCATTTCGCGGTCATTAATTGGTTCTAAACTATAAAAATCATTAGCGGTACGGTCGGCAAGACCGAACGCTCCTGTTATGTTCATGGATAATTTTTTATTCAAACGATATTCATAACCCAAAGAGCATCTCATGTCCCATTGTGCAATACCTCTTTTAACTCCCCAATTATTATTTACGGTTTCTAACCCCGTGTCATCACCAATTTTATATGACATATTCGACTGAACCATAGCCAAACGTTCAACTCCTAAACCGAATCTTAACTTATGCTTGAGTCCAATTCGATAGTTGACAAAAGCATTCGTATTGACATAGAACAGATCAAACACACGTAATGATACCCAATAATTCTTACTGGAACCATCTACCAAAAACGAGTCTACTTTTATTTCTTTTCGGACATTCTCATGGGTACTATAATTCAGCATTGTATTGACCCCAAACTCAAATTGCCTCAAAGCACCCGACCCATTTACTGTATACTCTAATCCCGCTGAATAGCGTGGTGTTGTTGTCATTGTCTCAAAACCATAAGAATTGCCGATGCCAATGCCACCGATAAGCGCAAAATTATGTCTTGTCATTTTGAGCGCTTTTTCGATCGTTGGCGGACCAAAAGGCACGTTCCTCGATAATTTTTGTTCGATTTTAGAAACACTAGAAGGAAGCGGATTTATGTATAAAGGTGCAAAATCAAAACTTTCTGACTTTGCCTTATTATCATGGTGATTACCGAAATTAATTCCTTCTGCTATTTCCAGACTCAAATCTTCTTCTTTAATATTCTCAATTTTTTCTTCTGAACCCTCATTAATCGCCGGACCTTCAACGAATTGATTTGTAGGATCACCATTTTCAACTCGTGCATCCGAATCAGCTTCAGCATCCGTTAATTCAGTTCTGTCGTTATTACTTATCGGACTAGAGTTATTTGCGTTTTCAAATTGCGTATTGATATTTACATTCGAATTTTGATCGGCCGTATTCAAGTAACTATTAGGATTGTACAATTCAGTTGAGTTGTTTTCAATACCAATATCTTCTGTACGTGCAACTTGATTATCATTTCCACGATTTTCACCAAATGTCGTCTTATTTAAATTTCTTTGACGCGAGTCTTGCACAAAATTATCGTCTCTTATTTCATTCAATCCTACGAAAGAGATCAACAATAACAATACTGCGACGCCACTCCAGCGAAAGAAAAATGATCGTCGATCTACTTTGTCTAACAAATCTCGTGCTTCATTCCAATATGCACTTTTATACTCATAATGCAGACCTTCCTTTTGAAGGGCAGCATTTGCATCACCCCAAAAAGTCGGACTATATTGTGCCTTAACTGCTCCTGAGGCTTGATGAAAAGCCGTATTCATTTCAATATCAGCACGGTTTGCCTCCAACTCATTCCAAAAAGCAGATTCATAAGGTATAGTCACCTGCTTTGATGCCTCGCGAAACGCATCATCCATAAACGCATCACCCAGAGATCCCGATGCAAGTTCTATCCCTCCAACTTCAGCCGCCGTATAGACAGATGCAGCATCTTTAAACGCTTGATCTAATGAATCATTCTCCATCAGTTTCGACGCCTCTTTCCAATAATCTTGGTGATAATTAGCTTGCAGCTCTTCGCTCATTTTGCGAAACTGTTCATCCATATGTCGATTTGCATCACTCATATTATGCCCACATTTCGCGGTTCTCCGATTTTCTTAATTTGTTCACCATTTCTCTCAATTGCTTTCTTGCATTTGATAGGTGCCATTTAGATGTACCATCTGAAATATCCAGCAGCTTACCAATTTCTTTGTGCGTATATCCGTCTATTACGGATAGGTTAAACACTTTTCTCGAAATATCTGGTAAACGCTTTAAAAGTCCCATCAGAATATCCGTTTCTAATTTGGACCAAACTCCATTTTCAACAGAAGTAACGTGAATCTCTAATTCACGATCTGTTTCTTTGGAGTCAACTAATTTTAGGTAATTCTTATTTTTTCTGAATTCGTCAATAATGGTATTCATTACTATTCGACGAACCCAAGCCTCGAAAGGCGTTGATTCTTTTAACTTGTCCAGGTTTTTGCAAATTTTTACAAAGCTAAGATTAAGGATAGATCTTGCATCCTCTTCATTACGGTGATAACGCATACAGGTAGGCATGAGTTTAACATAGCACCATTCGTACAATTTTTCTTGGGCACGACGTTCATTCCGCCGACAACCTTCTATTATTTCGTGATCTACCATACATTCTTTTTCGTTACAAAAGAACCAGCCGGGCGTTAAAACCCAGCTGGCCTGAATAAGTAGTTTGATTCACTTTACCGCAGCAAACCCATAACTGCGATAAACTTCTCACTTATTATAACGGGAATTATTAATTTAGGGTTGGTGAATTTTAATTTTTTTTTTTAGATGCTGAAATTATTTGTTCTAAGACATGGAAAAGCGGTAAGACCGAAGTCCGGATTATCTGATTTTGATCGTCGTTTAAATAGAAAAGGAGTCGCTCAGGTAAACCAGGTTGGTTATATCCTTAGGTCGGAATCAACAACGTTTGATCAAGTAATCGCGTCAGGAGCGCTCAGAACTAGGGAAACTGCCACCATCATGCGACACTTCATACACTCTCCAGTTTTATATGATGACGATTTATACCTGACATCTGCTTCTACTATTCTGTCTACCATAACCAAAGTGGGCAATGAAAAAAATATTTTATACGTCGGTCATAATAATGGTATTTCAGACTTTGTTAATTTGATGACTGGGGAAAACCTTCTATTATCCACTTCTATGTTAGTGGAAATTAGTTTTAACTTTGATAATTGGCAAATGATCAGCGCCGGTACGGGCAATATTGAGCGTATTCTTGAACCTGATGTTTGTTCATTTTAGGTAAAAAAAGACCAATCGCTTTAATGGCTATAACAGAAACAGACAAAGTTATTTTGGGAATTGATCCTGGAACTTCTATTATGGGGTATGGGATTATTCATGTTCAGCGAAAGGAATTAAAACTAGTTACCTTTGGAGTTATTCATTTGTCGAAACTCAAAACGCATCCGGATAAATTGAAACGGATTTTTGATCGGGTTGATCAACTCATACTGGAATATAAGCCCGATGAAATGGCGATTGAAGCCCCATTTTTTGGTAAAAACGTTCAATCTATGCTCAAATTAGGGCGCGCACAAGGTGTTTCCATCGCTGCTGCCTTGCACCGCAACCTGCCTTTTGAAGAATACACACCAAAGAAAATCAAACAGTCCATTACTGGAAGTGGAAACGCTTCAAAAGAACAAGTGGCCTCCATGTTGCAGCGTTTGCTTCAGATAAAAGCTTTGCCGAAACATTTGGATGCCACAGATGGTTTGGCTGCTGCTGTTTGTCATCATTTTCAAGGTGGTATTGGAGAGCATAACAAATCCAAATCTGGATCTTGGAAGGCATTTTTGAATGATAACCCAAATCGACAAAAAAATAGCTGAACTGATTTAACTTAAAAGATGGAAAAATATAAAGCTATAATTATTGATGACGAGTCAAGTGCAAGAAGTATTCTAGAACAACTCCTGAATCGTTTTTGTCCTGATATTCAGGTTGTAGGCACAGGTTCAAATTTAATGGAGGGTGTAGAAATCATTAAAGCCAAAGAACCACATCTCGTTTTTCTAGATGTTGAAATGCCTAAATATGCGGGGTATGAGATAACACAGTTTTTTGATTCTATAGACTTTGAAATTGTTTTTATCACTGCTTATGATCAATATGCCATCAAAGCTTTTGAAATGAGTGCCGTGGACTATCTGCTGAAACCAATAGATATTGATCGATTGAAATCAGCTGTAAACAAATTTAAAGAGAAACAGACGTTTACCGGCATGGAAAAGGCATATCAAGCCTTGAAATCTAATTTAGATAACGAAACATTTTCTCGCATTATCATACCACACCAAGGTCAGCAAAAAGTTATCAAAACATCAGAAGTCATAGCATTTGAAGCAAGCGAAGCTTATACATCCATCCATCTTGAGGATGGAAAGTACATGGTTAGTAAAAATCTCAAGCATTTTGAAAATTTACTGGAAGAGCATCCTCGTTTCTTTAGAAGTCATAAGTCTTAGTTGATTAACTTAGATCATATTCAATCTTATTCAAAATCAGAACTAAGTTTTGCATTGACAAAATCCATCATAGCAAGGGTTTCCAAGTATAAAAAAGCTGATTTTGAAAAGTCTTTATCTAATTAAGACGGGATCTCAAGAACTTTTTGGTACACGAATTGTATTGTTGGGCTGAAAGTGTGTTGATTAGAAAAGCATTTGGTTTATTTTCTGCGCATTAAAATTCTGGTATTTTAATTATCTTCGAAAAAAATTAAAAAAAATGAAAACGATATTATTCAGTCTCTTAGCATTATCCTTTGCTTTCAGTTCTTCGGCACAAGTTGTTGAAGAGTATGGAGGAGGAAAGGTTTCGGAAAACCCGGTAATGGATAAAATTGACCTGAAAGAAATTGGGCGATCAATCCACGTAGCCTCTGTAGAGGAAGGAAAAGTTGTTGTTCGTCGATTTTACAGAGGTAAGTGGGAAGAGTTTGATCAAACTCCAATTAAAGACATTTTTAAGCTTAAGCGCCTTGAACTTTTTGCGTATCGCGCAACACCTTACGTTTTCTGCCAATATGACGATAAAATGACGGTGATTCGAGCAATTGATGATAAATGGGAAATTGTTGGTGAAGAAACATTTGGCGAAGGAAGTGTTGATAATACGACCTTTTCAGTGATTGGTGAAAAACCGTTTATTGTCTATGAAGACAAAGATTACGATATCATTCGAATGTTTTCATTGTATGACGAATCGTGGTATGATTTTGACCTCATGTCGAATGAGGGCGTGAAATCATTTAAAATTGCTGCTAATGATCGCGGAGATGTGTTTTTAGCTGTATTAACAGATGAAGGAATGATGTTTAAAATGATTGATCAAGAAGTAGATCAGATGGAGCAGTGGGAAGAGCTTTCAAAAGATTATAAAGTAGAAAATGTGGATCGCATTGATGACTTTTCATTTGTGGGTAACAAAGCTTATTTAACGTATCACAATGAATTTGGTCCCGTTATTATCACATTAGAGGATTTGGCTAAAAAATGGGAAATCATTGAAGAAGCAACAGATGAAAAAGTTATCACTTTAGGTAAGCAACACTATAACTTAAATATCTCTGAGTATTACTTCTTTACATCACTTTCTGACAAGGGCATGCCTCAATTTTTGAAAAACAATAAAAAAGGAGTTTGGGGTGATTTAACAGATTTGTCGACAAAAAAAGCCAGAGCAATTGCATCTGATGACTATCGAAACATTATCTATGTAGCTTATGTAGATGACGCTACACAACATTTAATGGTTAAAAAAATTGAAAAAGGAGAGTTGGAAAACGAATAAGATTTCTTTTCGCATTTTAGCCGTCAGTTTTTCATTCATGGGACTCATACTATGCACAACCTTGTTTATGGCGACGGTCAGCCCCGCTAACGCAAATTCTAACCCTGTTATGTCTGCTGCACCTGCAGCTGAAAATGGGAGAATCATGATGGACTATACGAGTGTCTACGTTCCAACCTCAGATAAAACCTATTACGAAGTCTTGGTATGGGATAACGTGACGGGAGTTTCTAAATTGTATTACTATGATTATGCTGATAAGGTTTACAAAGTGTATGACGACAACGCTCAATTGCCTGCGAACCCTCTCGATTAATATGAAATAGGAGAAATTTAAAAAAGCACCTGACACATGAGGTGCTTTTTTATGCTTTACGAATTTTTTCTGCTATCTCTGCTAACTCTTCCTGTGGAAGTTCCATTTTTGGTTGAGCAAAATTCATATCATTCATGGTATTGATTGGAATCAAATGAATATGCGCATGGGGCACTTCTAAACCAATTACAGTTACTCCGATTCTATTGCAAGGAAAAACTCGTTTTATCTTTATACTGACCGATTTGGCGAAGACCATCATGTCTCCTAAAAGTTTGTCGTCTATATCGAAGATATAATCAACTTCCTTTTTGGGCACAACCAATGTATGTCCTTTTCTCAAAGGTGAAATATCTAGGAAGGCATAAAAATCATCATTTTCTGCCACCTTATGAGATGGAATCTCCCCGTTTATAATTTTAGTGAATATAGAAGCCATTAGCGTGAAATTTCCATAATTTCAAACTCCATGGTACCGTTTGGCACTTTAATCTTTGCAATATCTCCTACAGACTTGCCTAAGAGGCCTTTTCCAATTGGTGAGTCGACTGATATCTTTTTCTCTTTGAGATTAGCTTCATTTTCTGCAACCAACGTATAGGTGATTTCCATACCATTCGCCACATTTTTAATTTTTGCCGTACTCAAGATTAAAACCTTTGTATTATCCAAATCTGAATCATCAAGTA